>UMKW01070339.1_pt1 | contig 135413 bp, 100 predicted proteins | sample 1966391 | NCBI WGS metagenome assembly UMKW01 (sample SAMEA4836183, study PRJEB28245) | human gut metagenome | biome: gut microbiome; material: fecal sample | place: Denmark | collected 2008
AGGACGAATTGCATACGTACACGTAAAAGGCATGGATAGCCCAAGCTTCCGCAATGTATACAGCGAATTGCTCAGTGATCGCAACCGCAACAAAGAAGCGGTCATCGTAGATACCCGTCACAACGGAGGAGGATGGTTGCACGACGACCTGGCCACTTTACTGAGCGGAAAAGAATACCAGCGTTTTGTTCCTCGCGGACAATACATCGGCAGCGATCCGTTCAACAAATGGCTGAAACCGTCATGCGTCATGATTTGTGAAGACAATTACAGTAATGCACACGGTTTCCCCTGGGTATACAAAGAGTTGAAAATTGGTAAGCTCATCGGAGCTCCTGTTCCGGGCACCATGACTGCTGTATGGTGGGAACGTCAGATAGACCCGACCATCGTCTTCGGTATTCCTCAGGTAGGTTGTATGGATATGCGAGGCCAGTACATGGAAAACAAACAGCTGGAACCGGACATCAAAGTCTACAACAGTCCTGAAAAATCACTGAAAGGCGAAGATGAACAGCTTGCAGCAGCAGTAAAGGAAATGCTGAAAGAAGCCGATGCACAAAAGAAGTAACTATAACTCCTTGATAAGTCTATAAAAAAGCGGGGAAGGACAAAACACATCGTCCTCCCCCGCTTTTTTATAATAACTCCAATTTTTATTCTACAGCCCGCAAACCTTCATTAATTCTCTTCAATCTCAGCAAGGCCTCAATATAGTAATAATCTGCATAGATGATAGAAGCATCTATTTCCGACTTAGCTGGCCAGTGGCCGGTAGAATGTAGCAAGAAAGCGACATTTGTATCCCGTGACTGATATTTATCACTGCTCAGACTGCACAACATTTTTTCCGCAGCTTCCTTGTACTTTTCCCCTTGCCCGTTTCCATAAAAACCAGACATCTCCAGCAAAGCCGAAGCAACCACACAAGCCGCAGAAGCATCCCTAGGTGCATTCGGGATGTCAGGTGCGTTAAAATCCCAATAAGGCACATAGTCCTCAGGCAGATTCTTCAGATACACGTCCACTAACTTCTCTGCAAATTCCAGATACTTAGGATCACCGGTTTCACGGAACACCACAGTATAGCCATAAATAGCCCAAGCCTGTCCACGTGCCCACATCGACTCATCCGCATATCCCTGATGCGTGCATTTCTTGATGCAATCCCCTGTCAGTGTATCATACACAGCCACATGATACGAGGTATAATCCGGACGGAACTGGTTTTCCATCGTTTTGTCTGCATGCGATACTGCCACGTCAAACAACCGCCGGTCTCCCCCGTTGCGGGCAGCCCAGAAAAGCATCTCCAAGTTAATCATGTTATCCATAATGGTGTTATGCCCACCCAACATCTCGATGTTACGAGGCCAGGACAGAATCGTACCCACTTTCGGATTATACAAAGTAGCCAGCGAGTCAGCCGTAGCAATGATTACATCCCGATAAGTCGGATTATGCGTCAGACGATACCCGTTTCCATAACTGCAAAACACGAGAAAGCCCAAATCGTGATCATACGCCGGAATCTCCGAAAATAACTTTAAAGACTCCGTGTACTTTTCTGCCAGTTCACGAATCGTATCATTTTGTGTAGCTTCATAATCATACCACAAAATACCCGGCCAGAATCCACCTGTCCATTCTTCCTTAGCCACCTTCCGGCAATTCCAAAACTTTTCTCCCGACAAGATATTTCGAGGCTGCATACTATAATCCGCCTCTCCGTTCTTTTCCAGTTCAGCCAGCGCACGATGTACTTGCACGTCACAATACGCCAAGGCTTTATCCACATCCAGGTTTTCAGCCTTTTCACCGGCACAAGAAGATAAAGCCATGATTCCTATGCCATACAACAGATTTCTAATTTTCATATCTAAATTCTTTTATTTTTCCACACGAAACCAGTCTACATCCACCCAGCCACGCTCCTTTCCATGAGGAGTTACACTGAACATTCCCACCTTCGCACCAATCCACTTTCCCTGACGAGCTTTGAACAGCGTGCCGGCCTCCGTAAATTTCTTTCCATCCAGACTGTAGCTAAAGCGACAATATGCCCCTTTGTCTACATGTACCCTTATGTAAATCTCTCTTTCGTAATTGGGGAATAAACCTGCTTCAAACTTCCGGCTGGGCTCCAATACGGCTAATGTAGAAACCTGTTCCAGGTTACCCTGTTCTGCATCCTTACATACAGCCTGCTTCAGCAAGAACTTTTCTCCCTGCTTTTCCACTCCTATCCAGGAATAGTCCCAGCCCATAATGATGAGTCCCGAAAGTTGTCCGTCATCTTTTGCCGAAACCTTTAATTTAGCGGTAGCCGTAAATTCCTCTGCCGGGAATTTTTGCATCAACAGATTCGGTACTTCCCAGAAGTTCTTAAAATGCGGTGAAAGTTCATGCCCATAAATACGAGCATATCCCATATTTGTCGTAAAGCCGAACACATCCTGATAATTTGCATGCCATTCCCATTGCAGCCCCAGCTTACGAGTATCAAATTCATCACTCTCCACAGGTGTTTCTATCGGATACGTTTTATCGGTTTTAGGTTTACGATAACGGCTCACCGGGTCTCCACAACCGTCTCCGTCCTTATCAACTCCAATTACCGGCCAGTCATTTATCCATTTCATCGGATTCAGATGCAGCACACGTCCATAAGCTCCCTTATCCTGAAAATGCAAGAACCAGGATTCTCCGGCCGGAGTGTCTACCCATCCTCCCTGATGCGGTCCGTTGATGTCCGTCTTTCCTTGCGCCATCACAATTTGGGCCTCATACGGTCCGTACACATTTTTCGAACGCATCACCAGCTGCCATCCGGAAACGACTCCGCCCGCAGGTGCAAACAGATAGTAGAATCCATTCCGTTTATAAAACTTAGCTCCCTCAATGGTATGATTTACTCCGTCATTTCCGTCAAACACCAGTACCGGGTCCGAAATGACTGCCGTACCTTCCTTATTCAACTCGCACACCGTCAACACACTGTTGAATTTCGCCCGGCTTCCGGCCCATGCATGAGCCAGATACACACGCCCGTCGTCATCCCATAACGGACAAGGGTCAATCATCCCTTTTCCAGCCTTTACCAGCACGGGAGCATCCCACTCTCCATACGGGTCACGAGTCTTTACCATAAAAATGCCAAAATCCGGATCACCCCAGTATATATAGTACATTCCTTCATGAAAACGAATGGAAGGTGCCCATACGCCTTTTCCATGACGAGGTTCATTATAATATTCCACCGGTTCCACCTTCTTCAAGGCATAATTCACGATTTTCCAGTTTACTAAATCCTTTGAATGCAGGATAGGCAGCCCCGGAGTACAATTAAAACTGGACGCCGTCAAAAAATAGTCCTCTCCTACCGCACAGACATCCGGATCAGAATAATCCGCATGAAGCACTGGATTCCGGTACATACCATTCCCTTCATCAGACACCCATACCTCAGAACGATATTGTGCCATCGCAGGATGAAACAAGCTGCAAACTGACAGACTCAATATAAAAAACAATCCTTTCATTCTTCTTTCCTAATTTAAGTAACCCCCAAAAACAATCTTCTACCAAAAGAAAAATACCCAAAACTTAAAAATCCATTTATCTAAATACTTTTCGTCTATAAATACGAATCAGGGTTCCATTCCACTTAAAAGAAGAACCTAAAAATTTCTTAAAATGATTCTCCGTTATATTTCTTATAAGCTTTTGCTTCCTTTTCTGTCACCGGCACCAGTCTCACAGCAGCTCCTCCTCTGGGTTTCAGGGTAAACTTTATCACATCTCCAGCTCCAACCAACACATACGAACATTTCACCTGCGTCTTTGTCTTCACTTCTTCTCCCCCATCGGTATAAATAGATGCCAGATATGTCTGATTCTTGTCCAGGAACGCACAATCCAAAGTTTCAGCAGAACCTTCATTGTTGGTCAGCATTCCCACAAACCATTCTTTCCCTTTCCGGCGAGCCATGGTGATATTTTTACCCGGCATACCATCCAGCACATGCGACTCATCAAATACAGTCTGCAGATTTTCAAACCATTCAATCTCCGGTTCACCGTTGTAGAATTGAGGACGGTCATACCAGAAAATTGTCATCAACGGACTATAAAATACCAATGAAGCCGCCAGCTGATGCGCATGCGTATTCTTCAAGCGCTTGTCATAATAACAGATAGTATAATCTGCGGCTCCGTTAATCATACGCGTAAACGGAAGAATGGTACTGTGTGTAGCATCCGGAAACTCTTCGTTACCCAAGATACCCTCCTGTGTCAGCAAGTTCGGATAAGTACGGCTGAATCCCGACGGACGGAACTCATCATGAATATTCATCATCAGGTTATTCTCTGCAGCCAGACGCACCATGTCGTGCAACCAGGTAGCCCAACGATGACTTGCATACTGCACAAATCCCGACTTCACTCCCACAATACCCCATTTGTGCAACAGCGGGAACAGTTCGCGCATCTGTTTCTGTAGGGCGTGCTGATTGACATACAACCAGATACCTACACCTTTCTTCTTTCCATACGCCACCACTTTCGGCATGTCCAGTTTTGACACCACCTTCGTAGCATCCCCATCGTGTGAGGTACAAGGCATATACCACTGCCAATCAAAAAGCATATACGGAATGCGATGTTCCGCACAGAAATCAATGGTCTTCAAAGCCTGGTCTGTCGTAAGCGAGGTTTCGCGCATGATTTTTCCCGGCTTAATCCAGTCCGTATCCTTAATCTCACAAGGAGGATTCAAATTTTCGATAATATAATTGTGTTCCAGCAATTCCCCCGGTTTATCTGCCGCCATGATAACCTTCCACGGCGTTGCATAATAAGTAACAATATCCACCGGACTGTACATGACAGAAGTCAATGTATGCTGCTTTTCAGATGAAGCCTGAAATTTGGTCAGACACCAGTCGTCCACATCGGCATCAGTCAATGCCGCCCATACCCCGTTGGGTAATTCCAGTGTCAAGGCACGTTCCACCGGCTTCTTCAGCGCATTCACATCCAGATATTCAAAATGCGCCTGTGCCCATTGTTCAGCCCAAGCCTTGGTTCCTTCCGGAAAAGTATACTCCGTCAGGTCTCCCACTACCTTATGAAAAATAGCTTTCGGATGTTCCGGAAAATAATAACGAAAAGCCACCCCTTCATCATAGGCACGCACTTCTACATTCAAACGGTAATCAGAGCCGTCCTTTTTTGATAAATACAGTGTACCCCATTTGTAGTTGTCACGCACCGAGCTGCGTTCCCCATAAAGCGGTGTCCAAGTAGCGTCATGGCTGCCATAAGCTACTGAATCCACCTCCAGATTGTCCATCCAGCATGTCGGCTGAGGCAATTTACGCATCCCCAAAGCCATTTCCCAGACACGATTGTCCAGTTGCAATCCGGCCTGCGATTCCTTCACAACCTGTTTCCCATTGTAATTTACCTCATAGCAAAGCACATTGGCTCCGGAAGCCGATTTTTTCTCATAAAATTTCACCTTATGTGTACCTTCCGGAGAAGACAAATTCAATTCGATCGGTTCTGCCGCACACATTGCAGCTCCAAGAACCCATAATCCCAACGTCAAAGACAAGTTCTTCATATTCCTTTTATATTGTTTTTTATAGAAATACGAATAACTTGTCCCGACTACTCAATCAAAATATAAATTTCTTTGATTTTTATTTCACTTGAAACTCAAACGTATTAAACGAATGAGCCTGCAAAGTCACATTCAGCCATTTTTCTCCCAACTTCACCGTCAGTTGCTGCGGACTATCCTGAAAGTTTCCAGCCACCACCACGGTTTTTCCTTCTGGAGTCTGTACCACTAACACCGGCTTCTTATCCTCACCCGTCGGTTTAAATGCCATCACCTTCGTACCTGGCATCAAAAAACGGGTGTAATGCTTCACGGCATAATATTCCGGCGTAAAGATAGCCTTAGCCTGTTTGGAGTCCACCCGTATCAAGGCATTCTGCTTCCATCCCCACGGACTTACTCCTTCATCCGCCAGAATCGGATTCCAGAAAGTATACTCCTCACAGCCATTTCCTAAATAATGATTCATCAAATGAAACGTATGCTCAGCCGCTTTCCAGTCGAAAGACCCCCATCCGCATTCACTTTCAGTCTGCACATAGCTATAATCCGGATATTTCGCACGCAAGCGGGTCAGCAACTGTCCTCCTTCCCACTGCAGTCCTATTCCTTGAATTGTTTCAGGCATACGTGGGTCGTCCAGCACCTTTTCTATCACCTCGTAACGGTTCGTATTGATGGTTCCGAAATACAATTTCACGTCCGGATGCGCTTTCTTCAGTGCCGGAGCCAGATACTCTACATTGAAACGGATAATTCCCTCCGGTGTCCATGCACATCCCGGATAAGGCGTATAGCTCCACGATTCATTTTGAAACATTACCATCTTTATGGGAATATTCAGCTCTTTATACGCGGAAACAAACTTGCAAAAGAAATTCGCGTATGCCGACAGGTAACGAGGGTCTTGAATAAAGAAGTCCGTTTCAGCCAGTTCTGCCGGGAATACTCCTTCTGTCTTAGGTCCTTTATTTCCTTGCAAATAATAATCCTTCGCCGGATGCATCGTATTATATTTATCACTGCGCACCGGATAATCCTGATTGATTTTCATCCAGCTGGGCGGACTCCATGGAGAAATCCAGAAGGTCATGTTCGGATTATAATGCTGGGCCGACTTGATATACGGCACAAGCGAAGTCTTATCGCGGTCTATATTGAAATGTTTCAATTCAAAATCTCCCGGCACCTCGTCGCAGCTGTACCAGTTGCGTGAAAAGTCATTTGCATTCATCGGGAAACGCCCCAACGTAAACCGCAAATCACCTTCCGGAGAAAACAGTCTTCTCAAAATATCTTCCTTCTCATTACTGGGCAGCACATTCAAGGCATCCCATCCCAACTCATTGAAGCAAGTACCCCAAGCCTTGAAAACAACTACAGAATCTCCCTTATCTACCGATAAATCAGCAGCAGTTCCCTCTGCCTTCGTTTGCAATTTCACCTTGTTCTGTGTCCAAGTCTTCCCTTCACAACTACTCACCCAATCACATGTCTGTGCCTGCACAGATACCTCAAGCAGTGCAAGTCCCATACAACTGAACCAAATTTTTCTCCATTGTCTTTTCATAGCGTCAACTCTTTTTTATTTCTCAAAAGTATTCAAAAAAGAAACACCTTCCACATGCGGACCCACATAAATTCGTGCCATATCTCCCGTATGATACCATTTCGGCTTTCCCGGCATATCATCAGAGATAATCTGACCATTTATGCGAAGGTTTTCAAAACGGATGTTCCGTACCTTCCGCTGTGCATCATATCCCTCAATCACGGAAATCTCAGCCCGATTACCGGTGTACGACACATTCTTGAACACCACATTTTCAATCCCTCTTCCCGGCGCCTTGCAATATTTCTCATTAAAGAAAATACGAAGATTCACCAACTGCCCCTGCCGGAAGTTTTCAATGCGTATATCTTCAAAACGCACATTCCGTATCAGATTCTCATCACCCGCATTAATAGCCAGACAACCTTGATAGTTCAACTGCTTCTCCTTATGGTCCAGAATATCGATATTCACATAATTCAGATTCTCCAAAATCTCCGGTTTGTCCACATTTCCATGAATCCCGATAAAAATAGGATGCGCCACATCGGCCCATAACGTAGAATTCTGCATGGTAATGTTCGAACTTGGTCCTTCAAATCCCAATCGTGTGCCATACACCGTAGTACAGTCATCCGATGTCCGGCAAAATACCCTGTCGAACAATACGTTCCGGCTGGAAAACACATTCATCCCATCTCCCCAACCAAAATAACTGATGACTTTTACATTTCGAATGGTAACACTGTCCGAGCCACCCGTAGCACATTGTGTAGCCATTAATCCTTCCACGTACACATTACGGGAATTAGCGATACGAATACCCATCTTCACGCTCGGGTCAATGATGCCCCTTCCCAGCAACTTCACGTCATGCACATTTTCAATCAGCATCCGTCCCATCATCACGGCTCCACCGGCCACATAGACCGTCTTACCGGAAGGAATACGAAATTCTCCTCCTTCAAAACGATGAATTCCGGGTCCGAAATAAATCAGGTCCGGATTCTTTTTGTCTACCTTAAATGTATCCAAAGGATTGGCAAACAAATGCAGGTTATGAAAAATATCTCCATTCACTTCCACCGAAAGATTGGCCGGCTTCTCTAATGAAAATTGAAGCGTATTCCCTTCTATCGTAAAAGGAATATCGTATGACAACGGACGTACACGAGCCGAGTCAATCTTTCCTTTATTATACGTCACTGCAATTTCCACCTTTTCCGAAAAATCAAAGGTAGCCATGGAAGCATGTTCCACATGGTGCTTCGTCTCACGCACCTCATCCACCTTCACCAGGTAAGTGGGCACAAGCACCCACTTACTTTTTCCTTCCGGACGGACTTTGACTGTAAAATCATTGTTCAGCCCTGCTCCTTTAGGAGCTTGCCACGATACTACCGTTCCCGCAGCAAATCCCCCTTGAAAGAAGCAGCACAGACAACACAAAAATAAATATCTAAGCAATAAACTTTTCATAAGTCTTACCTTTAACGTGCATACATCAAAGTACCAAACCCAAGTGCATCATATCCACCACTTGCTGTACCATAATTATCCCCTCCACCTTCTGGAAATAATCTGTCACATCCAATTTTCGTATACTGCGTCAAATCAGCATCCAAGTTTTTAATTTTCGAATAGTGATAGTAAGGCAATGCCATAATTGGACGGGTACCTCCACGTCCTCCTTCACCCATTACACTCTGGGTCACCGGTGAAATACCACCCCACTGATTATTCTGCTGCCAGACATAGGTCATAAACGGCAAGTCACTCTTCATTGCATAATTATAAGCAGAAGCATATTCACAAGCCTTCAGGAAAAGATTATCTTTATAAGCAAAGAAATCATCTCCCTGACAATATGCTAATTGGCAAATGGTTCCTAATAAACCTACACACATCAGCGTATGTCCCTGGTCACGTCCACTCTCCTGTAACTGAGCAAAGTTTGTTCCGGGGAACTCATAATAAATGGCACGTGTAATACGTCCATTGGTTTCACCCACCTGAAAATGGGTTACAGCTTCATTGTAGATGTCCCGACGATCTGTAAGAATACCAATAGCCATCGTTGATGCCACATTACAAAGGCCCCAGTTAGCCCAATAATGCAAATCGTTTGTATCATGATGACGTTCCAAGAAGTCCTTGTTGGCAGGATACCATACCGTTAACATCCAATCCTGATATTTTTTAAAATCCTCAGGAGCCCATCCCGGAAAGCTTCTCAGAATTTCACCAGCAATCGCAAATTCATGTCCATAAATCCCTGCAGCCAATGAAACATTAGAGTTACCTCCCAAGGCCTTAGTCGTATTTGCCCATGTATTGAGCAATTCTACTGCTTTTTCTGCATACACCTCTTTTCCCTCTATCTTCCAACGAAGGGCCAGTTGATAAGCTCTTGCCGCAGAACGAGCAGCATTCATATAGTTTTCTGCACCTGCACCACGAATAATTGTCTCTACAGCAGTACAGTTCATTGTAGTTGTTTCCTGTGCCAGTTTATTATCTCTTAACAAGGCAAATCCTTCCTTCCAAGGACTTTCACCAGAGTTTCCAGTAGGATCTTCATCTAACTTCAAATTTACTCTAATCCGGTTGAAATCATCTTCCGTATGCAATGCATATACCCCTTGTTCCGCATGCTTCATCGGTTCTGTTTCGGGTTTCAATGCAATTTCTTCCAACCCTTCCAATACATCCGGCAACGGAATTTCATTCAAATCTGTTTCCACATTCAAATCCGGCAAATCAATGCCGTCGCCACAGCCCGACAAAGTCAGGCTGATGGCAAATGCGGCTGTTATGTAATAAAATCTTTTCATAATCTTATTTTTTTAGTCTACTTTCCATATTTGCAGTTCCAAAACGAATGTATCAGTCATTCAGTAGTTCAATTTTTACAGAAGAACAAGTAATCCACACATTAGCTCCTGTACATGACACAAATCCTAACACAACATCTTTCGCTTTATCTTTCACCTCAAACTTAAATTCTTTTGTCACATTAGTTACATCTGGAGGAGTCAAAACAATGTACCCCAAACAACCTTTAGCTGCATCAGGATATGAATTACCAGCATAATCTGCAATATCTACATCTGTTGTTCCTTCAAATGCAGCAAAAACAGCATCTCTTCGTTGTCCATTATTTCCACCAGAGGTCACCTCTGCAATGGTAACTTTATATTCTCCAACAGGTAACTTTACATTCTGATATAGTTTGCCATTCGTTGCAGCCTTACCCCATTTATGTAAAGCAATCACTCCTTCCGGATCTCTTCCTCCTGTAATTGCCGGATATTGAAGTCCTCCAACACCTGCATTGATAAGGCTCTGATTGCGAGTCCAATCTGACAACACATCCCATTCACCACCAGTAAATCCACCTTCTCCACGGAAAGGACGTTCGTAATTTTTCAGCACATACGATGTAATATCATTACCCGGAACCATCACATTAATCGTTTGAGGAACTTTCATTTCAAGTATACGACCTTCGGCAATCTGATAATTAAAAGATATCAACACATTATCTATATTATTACCTGTAAAGTTGGGAACTGTAAGAGTCAATTCTGTTTCATTTACAGAAGATATAGAAGCTACCTGATTGCCAAACATCACTTCTGAGAATTTAGAACTATCAGTTCCTAGACTTGTTCCTAACAGCTTCAATGTTCCACCCGAAACAACCAATGGACAATCTACTGCAGTTATTTCCGGAGCCATCATAATAGTAATATTCTTCCGCATAAACTCAATGCCTGCAATTTCAACAACAACCGGTACTGATCCAGCTGCAAGTCCATGTGGTACTGTTACATTCAGTATGCCATTTCCTGCATTATCTACCGTATAATCTTCTGGAGCAAGAACTGCTTGTACATCCCCAAAATGTACATTAATACTTTCCCAATCAGCTTTTACTGGCATATTCTGCCCCTTTATTATAAGAGTTTCTCCTATATACCTATCCTCAGGTATATCATCCACAGAAATAACCGGTGAAGGTGCAACATTAAATTTACCCTCTAAATTGATTGTTTCAAATGGGGTTGCCAATATCACATTATATTCTTTTCCTTCTTCTAAAGAATTGGGAGTTTTCACTGTTATTTTTTCATTTTCACATGACAATACAGTTCCAGCTTTATCTCCAAACCAAACTTTCGTTTGTCCTTTGGTTGTTTCATCTCCCAAACCTTTTCCGGAAATAGTCACTTCACAACCTTTATAGCCTTGCTGTGGAGTTATTCCACTAACGGTAGCATGTTCTACCAGTCTAAACTCGTAAGGCGTATTTACAGTTTGTGAACCAACCGTCAATGTAAGTTTTCCACTTACGGCACCTTCAGGAACTTTTACCTTAAATTCTTCTTCCGACCAGGAAACAATTTCAGCCGGTGTGTTAGTGGCTCCCTTAAAAATTACCTTTACGTCTTCCTGGCTACCTCCCAGCTCACTTCCAGAAAAAGTTACTTCACTGCCTACAAATCCCCAAGCCTTTTGCGTACCTTCCAGCCCGAAAAGAGGTTTCATCTGTTCTACCGATGGCTTACCCATTACCCGAAACATCAGATCCGAGTTAACTTCCTGCCCCATAAAGCGGACAGATATACGTCCGGTAGTCGCTTCCTTAGGAACGAGCACCTTTACTTCAGTATCGGTACAAGTAAGCACTTCCGCCTCATTTTCACCGATAAACACTTGAATAAAATCTACACCTCCTCCAAAGTTTGTTCCGGTCAAAGTAAACTGATCACCCACAAATCCATAATCAGGAGTTATACTGCTCAATGTAACAGGCTGACTTTCCGGATTCTGAAGCAATACCACTTCTGCTTCTTCATCGTCACAAGACGACACCAGAGGCATTAGAGGAAGCAAACACAATAAATAATATATCTTTTTCATAATAAGACTCTTTTAGCATCAATTCCTTTCAATCTTAATATTCGAGATTTTCACATTGCTGCTTCCATTCATCATGGTTGCAAACCCAATGGTCACAGAAGTCGTCTGTGTCAATGTGACCTCGCACTGATAGTCTACAGGCTCAGAGAACGAACCAGCAGTAACCTGTCTCCATCCGAGGACTTCTTCCGGCACCGGATTATAGGTCCATTGCTTGGCACCTTCCACATTCTGCTGCTCTTTATTTAGATTCGGAATAACTCCTTCACCTTCTACTACAGCAAATACAGCACCGTATCGTCCTCCTGAGTTAGTATTTTCCACTACATGTAATGTAAATGTATAAGTGCCAGGAGGTAAAGTCGCTAACTGATATAATTTCGCATTTTCTTTCTTACCTTGTCCCCAACCAGACTGTATTGCTAACAATCCATCAGGATAAGCTTCCGGGAACTGAAGAGAAGAGCCAAAACCGTCTGAAGCCAACCAATAAAGGGCTGTACCCCACTCACCATCACTTACATCTCCACGCAAGAATGGCTGTTTATAGTTTTTCAAGAAAAGAGCTGTCACATCACCGGTTGCAGCAGGATTAATCAAAGCAGAACCTTCCACTTCATAACCACCTACATTAATAACCACCGTACCTGATTCATCGTAATCAGCTGGAAGCTTGAATTTAATTTCTTCATTCGTCACAGCCACCACATTGGCCTGCACATCCTTTTGCAGACCTTTGATTACCACACTCACATTTTCTACTGCATCTCCAAAATTATTACCCGTAATCACAACTTCATCATTTGCAGTAGCAAATAAATCACCTGCGCTATTCAATGACTTAATAGAAGAGATTACCGGAGTCGGTATTACAGTGTAGGTATCCGACGACTCCACAGTGTGATTCCACACCTTTAATCCGATTTTCCCAGTCTGTGCCCCATCTGGCAGCTCCACAATAATACGCCCGTCTGTACATGAAAAAATCTTCTGGGCTTCCATCCCACCAAAGGTCACTTTGACGGCTTCAATCTGATCTCCAAAATCTTTACCTAAAATAGCCACCTGGGAACCTACATATCCGGAAGCCGGATAGATGCCAGTTATTTCCGGTACAGGATAAGCATACTCCTTAAAATTGGCATCTTTCTCACAAGCAAAACAAAGCAAGGAAAAAGTAATTGCCAAACACCATTTCAAACTATATTTAACAATATGTTTCATATTTCTTTTTCTATTAGTGATTTTATCAATACCCCGGATTCTGAATCAAATTCGGATTCAAGTCAATCTGACGTTGCGGAATTGGCCAGAGATAATCACTCTTTGAAACCTGAATATCCGACTTGCCAGCCAGTACAACTGCCGCATGCATACCTTTTCCTGTTTCTACCTTTTCCGTTCCCCAGATATATACATTCGGAGTATATTCCGAAAGAATAGCATTCCCTTCATTATTCACAAAGTCAGTGGGATAACCAGCCTCTCCTACGACCATACCACAGCGAGACTCATTCAACTCTTCTTCCAGCTTACCCCAGCGTTTCAAATCGTCGTATCTGAAACCCTCCATGTACAACTCTACAGTACGTTCGCGACGAATTTCCGTCAACATGTCCAAGCCATTCTCTGTAACCAGTTCATTTGTCAATGAAGCTACACCGGCGCGTCCACGCAACTTATTAATGGATTTATTCAATTGTTCGTTGGTTATTTCACCATACCGTTCATACACAGCTTCTGCATAATTCAAATATACCTCAGCCAAACGAAGTACCGGATAATTGGAATATTCATCCTTGTTGGTCGTATTACGTCCATACAAAGTAAACTTATAAGGTGTATATCCAGCATTTCCACCTGTCAGTTTAGTATTGGCATCTGGAGTTCCTATATATGACTTCAAACGGTAATCACGGTTTTTGAATTCATCTCCACGTTTTTGATAACCTTGAAACTTGGGAGATTTATCAATAGGCAAACCATCTGTACATACAAACATATCGATTAACTTACGACTCGGTGTAAGTTTCCAAAGTGTCTGCGTCAAATCAATGCTGGCCGGACGTGTTTTCTGGTCATACACTGAATAAAGAATAAACTCCTTGTTCGTATCTTTCCCCTTTCCTGCAGGATTGCTTCCTTCATTTTCAATACAGAACAAATAACGGTTACTCATATTTTGCATGGCAGCTACGCTATTGTAATTCCACAAGCTATATACAGGATCGGCCATTACCTCATCACACAGCGCAATAGCCTCTTCCAAAAATGCATTGACCTGATCAGATTGCGGACCTGCAGAACCTTCAAAATCAGTGCTTGTTCCATTATATTTACGCCAGGTAGCTTCATACAATAACACTCTTGCCTTAAAAGCTTCCGCTCCACCTTTACTGATACGTCCTTTATCTTCAGAAGGAATGTTCTGTTCGCTTGGTAAATACTCAATAGCCTTATCCAAATCGGACAATATCAGGTCAACTACTTCATAACGACTGTTACGTGAAGCTCTCAATTCGGGAGAATCCACATCCAGTACCGTCTTCACAATAGGTACACCACCAAAAAATTTCAGCAAGTAAAAATAAGAATAGGCACGGAAAAAATATCCTTCACCTAATGATTGGGCTAAATCGCTTTGGTCACCAGCATAACTTTCCGCTTTCTGGAACAACATATTCACCGCACGAATATTGGCATAGCAATTATCCCAGCGTCCATCATTAGAACCAACCATAATCTTTCCGAAACCCACATCCGCATTGTTCGAAAAATAAGTAGACAAGTCAGACGAGCAATCCATGTGGTCAAAAATAGATCCGTAACGGCTTTGCCAGCCTAATAACTGTCCGTAAAGCCCTGTTGCATATTCGCGGAAATGTTCGGGAGTCTGGAAATAAACCACGTCTGTCTTCGTGTCCAGCGGTTCCAAATCAAGAAACATGTCTGCACAAGAAGAAAATCCCCAGATGCAAGCACAGGCTGCTATATATGTCAATTTTTTCATAACTTCCTTTTATAAATTAACTGTTTACTGATGCATCAAAAACCGATATTCACACCAAATGACCAGGTACGACTAAACGGATAACCGTTATTGTTCGAGGTCTCTCCCATTTCCGGGTCGAAACCATCGGCAATACTCGTTGCTTCCCAAAGGTCATTACCTGAGAAATAGATACGTACTTTCTCCAGTTTGGCTTTCCGTGTCCAATTCTGTGGCAGCGTATATCCCACAATCAAAGATTTCAAACGGATGTAGCGATTATTCTGAAGCATAAAATCATTGTTTTCATAATTCCAGTGTGAACGGTTCTGATGGGTAGTCAGACGAGGATATTTAGCATTTGGATTATCTTCCGTCCAAGTCTGTCCTAAGAACATCGGATTTTGGTTAGTGTACTGTGCATAGAAAGGATAGGCCATCCAGCCTGTACGCATGATGTACTGTTTACCTACTCCCTGGAACATGGCACTTACATCAATGCCCTTCCAATTGATCCCGGCATTAATACCAAACACATAGTGTGGATTAGCATCTCCCACAAACTGCAAGTCACTGTTTTCATTTCCGTCGGCCGTAATCTTGTAATCACCGTTCAAATCCAGACGCTTGGTATCTCCAGGACGAAGTGCATCGGCTGTGCCTTGTCCAATATTTGAAAGTGCCGAACCTCCATCATTGTAAAGTGCATAGTAACGGTCTACTTCAGCCTGATCTTTAAAGAATCCATCCGTACGGAACAAGAAGAAAGAATTCAGTGGGTATCCGTTTACAGCTCCATTCTTTCCTGCGCCATAAGAATCAGCTCCTTCCAGTTCTCTCAGCAAACTTTTCGTATCGCTCACATTAAAGTTTACATAGTATGAAAAATCTTTCCAACTGTCACGCCAGCCTACAGTCAACTCCCATCCTTTCACACTCAGATGTCCACTGTTTGTTTTCGGCGGAGTACCACCCAGCAAAGAAGGATAAGTAACTTGCGACAACATACCGTTATTATCTTTCCAGAAATATTCAAAAGTAGTAGTCAACCGGTTATCCAAGAAGTTCAAATCCACACCGATATTTTTCTGAGTGACACGCTCCCATGTACGGTCATAGCTTACCAAACCGCTAAAACCACTGGACACCTGTGTAGCTGCCGGTTGTCCCAATGTAGTAGAACCCATACCTACCAAAGCTACATAATCAAAGTCTCCCAGACCGGCATCATTACCAGAAGAACTAATATTGAAACGCACCTTACCAAAGCTCAACACCGGAGATATGAAATCCATAAATTTCTCTTTCGTGAAAGCCCATCCCACAGACATAGAACCAAAGTTCTGGAACTTATGGCCTTTGGCAAACTTGGAGTTACCATCACGACGGCCCATCAACTCCAGCAAATATTTTTCATTATAGTCATAGTTTACACGCGCAATATAAGAGTAAGTACCATTCTGTGTCTTACCTCCGCTATTACCTTGCTGTCCGCTTGCCAGATTCAAGTCATATACACCGGAATCTTCAAAATCTTCACGAGCCGCAGCCATCTTCTTTGAAGCCCATTTTTCCGCGTTGATACCTAACATAGCCGATACATTATGTACTTTGGCAAACGTATTCTTATAACGCAGAATAGCTGAATAATACTGATAAAGCATGTTATTTGCTTCCATCAGATAGCCCGGATTATTTTCAGCCTTGATGTTCAACGGATTTTCCGGATAAATTAATACAGGAATAGTAGAGTTGACGACTTCACGTGCCGGATTTCCAAACCAGTCGTATGTCTGTACAGGAGTCACCCAGCGGTCACGACGATACTCTTCATTCTGGAAAGAAGCCATACCTTCGAAACTGATACCTTTCCAAATATCCACAATCGCCTTCAAGTCTACGCGAGTGGTCAAGTTCGTCTTATTGTCACGTCCACCGTCCGAAGTAGCAGCTGCAGGCTGACGGTCACCCACCTGTCCATAATTAGCATACCACTGTCCATACGGGTTTTTAGCCGGGAACAAAGGAGGTTCATTTCCGTACAATGTATTGTCCAAACCACATGAAGGAGAAGATGTGTTTGTCTTAATCATGCTGGCAGCTGTTTCCAACTTAAACCAGTTTGTCAATTTAATACCGTAATTCAAACGTAAGTTCAACTGTTTCTGACCATCGTAAGCTGTAGCCAGGTTACCCTGGTTATCGGCATACATCGCAGAAATACGATAATCTGTCTTGTCCGTAGCACCGGACACACTCAAATTATGCTGATAAGAAAAACGAGTAGCAAACATTTCTTCCACACGGTTTGCATTACCCAGGAAAATCTTGTCGCCCCATTCCTGATGATTGATGACATAAATACCTTCGTAACCTGACTGCATTTTAAGCAAGTTTTCCTCATTCAACCACCCCCACCAGTTCTTAATGGTTTCTTCCTTATTGGCCTCCAGCCACATAGTGGCATACTGCTGCATATTCGGAGAGAAAGAAGTAACACCCAAGGTAGAAAAACGCATATTAAAATCATAATTCACGTTAACTTTACCCTTACCTTTTTTGGTAGTTACCAAGATAACACCGTTCGCAGCCTTTGCTCCGTAAATAGAAGCTGCACCGTCTTTCAGCACACTGATGGTCTCAATATCATCAGAGTTCATATTTTGAAAGGAGGTGGCATTTACCGCCGGAACTCCATCGATTACAATCAGTGGAGAGCCACCGTTGACTGACGTAGCACCACGAATCTGGAAGTTCAAACCTTCATTACCCGGACGGGAAGAAGAACGAGTGACCGTCAAACCTGGTGTCTGTCCCTGCAAGGCCAAACCGACGTTAGTTACCGCACGGCTTTCAAGTACCTTGCTGTCCACCTGGTCAATGGCACCGGTCAACGTAGTTTTCTTCTGCACACCATAACCTACTACCACTACTTCATCCAGCACTTCGGCATCCTCTTTTAAGGTAACCTGAGCCAATTTTTTCGTGTTGGAAGCTGGCAATTCTACCGTTTTGTAACCTATATAAGAGATCACCACTACCGCATTGGGTGAAGACACTTTCAATGAAAAATTACCGTCAATGTCAGTAATTACCCCGTTGGAAGTTCCCTTTTCGAGCACACTAGCACCAATAACTGGTACTCCAGTAGGGTCCATGACCTGTCCCTTCACTGTCACTGTCTGCATCACAGCCTGCGCATGAAGTGCTTCCGCATGGGTTTGTATGTTTCCTCCACACAAAAGAGCCGAAACCATTACGGCTGAATAAAGCACTCTTTTGGGTGAAAAAAATAAAGATTCATTTCTCATACGTGAATTATTAGATTCTGTTTTATTTAATTTATACCTCACTCATACTACTCCTTATAGTACCATGAGTGAGATATTTATTTATATTTTATTAGAAAGAAAGAATAGGGCGGACAATTTTTTGATTATTATTTGAGATGGTTTTATCATCGGTATGGAATCCGACCCAATTATCAAACCATTGAATAGCCCATGCCTTATCATTTGCCCCTTCATTGCACAACCAAACTCTACTATCCTTTAATGTATAGTCAGCATTTATCTTCCGAATCTTCTCTATCACTTTATCTCTTGCAGCCTCTTTTGCCGCTCTATCTCTACTACCATCTTTGTCAAGGAATAAATGAGCTTGCTGTTTATCTGTTGTAAAATCAAGTTCTCCCAAATTGTCCAACATAGCATAAATTTGTCCAACACTTGGAAGATACCAGCCACTTGACAAACCCTCAGGTGCCGAAAATTCTGGATAAGTATCACCATAAGCAACTGCTTCATGAGCAGCAAATGCATTTTCTTGTTTTATCAATTCCTGAGTTACTAAATATCCATTCTTTAAATCCAAAAAAGCATTACGTGCTTCAACAGATCCTTCAGTAGTAAAATCAGTTCCTGCTACATAATAATTTTCACCCAATGTGACAGTAGCATCTGCAGACCACATACCCACGTCAGGTGTATTCTTGAAAGAAAGCACATATCCGTGATTCCATGTATTTACTCCATCCGTATCATTCACACCAGTTGTAGAAAATACAATTCCAATACATCCGTTCTTAACCGGAGCAGGACAATCATTTTTATCTTGATTTCCATAAGGATATATACTACCATCTGCATAGTAATAATCCCCTACCTCTATATCACGTACTGCCTCTGTTTCTGGAATTTTATCATAAGTTACATTATAAACTTTACAACTATTAGGCTTCAGAGTTATAGGTTCAGCTTCACTCTTTCTGAAATACACAGGTACATTTTCATCATAAACCAAACGGCCGTCCAGTGTCAAAGAAATTTCTCCAGAAGGAACGATAAAACGAAACGTACCTTTTCCTGCCATATAAGGCTTCACATCCGATTCTCCAATCTTTATTGTAGAATCATCCGCCATTCCTACTGGAGCCGTGTACTTATAACCATCACTTGTTACATATCTACGTACCGGCACATTAATCTCCACCATAGAGAACTGATGTGCCAAATTAAATTCAAGTTCCCCATCTGTAGGTTTCTGAATCTCAGCAAGCATCAAGTCTGCCTTTTCGTATGCTTCCGCCGTATTTTGAGTATAAAAATCATCTGATTCAGCAAATTTAGTTTTAATTGCGTCTACAGTAGTAATGTTTTGTGCGGTCAAATCTGCATTATATGGATAATACGCTATATAGTTTGCATTTTTCCAATAGTATAATTCATTTTCTGCATTCCATGCTTTACCATCGTACACAAATTTTTCATTGTTACAAATCACTGTTCCATCACTGGAAATGACATACACACCCATTGCATCTCCTTCAACGAATGCTGTAGTACGCCCTGCATCTGTACCTGTAGTAGCACGACTTCCGTCTTCTGAAACAAAGTCCTGTGTATTCACACTTATATTTAGTGTCTGACGAGCAGGTACATCGTTTTGTACAATTTCGTCCTGAGTACAACTTGCCAATGCAGCTGAAAGCACCATCAAAGCTATTGATGATTTCATAAAATAACCTTTCATAATCATAGTATTTATTTGTTTATATTCTTAATTGTTCAAAAAAATATCCTGTCTGCAATCTTTTCCTTTAAAACCAACTCCTATTCTTCTAATTTAATTATCAGTAGATTCATTATTTTTATTTTCTGTTGCTTCAAGTACTTCGTCATCCTCTTCACTAGACCCCCAACCCGTTTGACCCGGTGAAGGTTTCACGTCTGTAGATGTACCCGGTACACTGGAATCATCGCCTTCTTCCCATCCCGGTTGACCCGGTGAAGGATTTACATCTGTAGAGTTACCTGGCACAGAAACCGTATCACTATTTCCCCAAGCCACAGAAGAAGAGATTTCTACCGTTGTAGTTCCTTCTTTCGATACATTAATATTCAGATAGTACACTTTTCCTCTTTCAAACACGAAATCCATAACAGGAGCAGACACGAAAGAAAGATTTCCCATACTTGGAACTGTTACTTCCACAAAATCCTGCCCTGCGGGAATAGTTTGTGGCACCATCAATGCCTTCCAGTCTGAAGTAGCAGTCACAGAAGTACCTTCCTGCACTTGCTTCAAGTTTAAAAGCCGAACGATAGCTCCTTCCGCCGTACCGTTTTCCACCGTCAGTGAACAAACCAGTTTAGCCACCCGATGAGAAAATGACAAGACCGAATAAGAAGGAGTCGCCGTAGCGGAAACGACTTCCAACTGGTCACTTCCCACAAAATTCTCCAACTTACTTTGATCGGCCATTACCGTAAGTGCCTCATCTGAGATTTTACTTCCCTCCACATAAGGATACCAGGCATTGACTGTGACCTCTTTTTTGTCACCCCATAAAAAAGGATCCTCAGAAGTCAGGCTTCCTTTAACATCCACGGTATAGGCTTTCACTACCCCGTCAATTTCTACAGCCACCGCCGGATTCAACAATTCACTCCAGTTATTGTCTACTGTAGTACGCGACTCACCTTTCACGAAAGCCGGAATATCTGCCGTAAACGAAATAGAAGCTTCCTGCGGTGTCTCATCGCCAGTTTCATTTCCCGGTTGATTCGACCCGTCTGCACCTTCATCTTTTGCACATGCTGCCAATAAATAGAGAGCTGCAATCAGAAATGTCCTTGTTTTCATACATTAGTTTATTAAGTGTTATTATTTATTGTTCAATTATCAAATGCACTGTCGCATATACTCCCTCACCACCTTACGTCCAGTCAGAAGATATCCCTCTACCGTACGTTTCGGAATACTCAACTCTTCTGCTATTTCTAAAGTAGTTTTTCCCTCAAAACGCGACATGCTATACACAGCTTTCACTTTTGGAGAAAGCAGATTGACTCGTTTTTCTTCCTGACAAGACAAGTCTTTTGCCATTACCGCACTTTCCATATCTTCTACCGATGCAGAAAGCCCTTCACACATGCAAGCCATTACCTCTTGTTTTTTATAATGACGACGAAGGTAATCGGTCACCAGGTTACGGACAATGGTATATAAAAAAGAACGTACAGTTTCAGGACGAAGCATAGAACGATATTCCAGCAAACGGAGAAAGGCATCCTGTACCAAGTCTTCCGTTTCCATACAGCCGTTCAGCTTACGATATATGTAACGAACTACCAGCGGCCTGTAAGTCGTGTATGTCTCCGTCAAGAACTGAACAGTAATATGTGCTGAAGTGTCTTTCATATCTTTTTTGTTTTTCCGTATACAAAAATACACTCATATATACAAACAGAATAAAAAGGAGGTAACAAGAACTATAAATTTTGTAACAATAGAGTCTTGAAAGACAAAAAAAGCCGCAGGAATACCCTCTGAGGGCATTTCTGCGGCTTCCCGTTACATTGTTACTTTACATTTTTACCATCAAGTATTTCTCATTTTCCGGTGTGCTGACCTTACTGGCGAAGGAGTGTTTCACGATCATACTTCCGCTGATGCGTTTTCCAGTATTCCTCCAGATTGTCTGCTTCCTCTTTTGTCAGATGAATCACCGCTCCGTGCTTGGGCGAAGTATAGTTGGTGGTTTTCATGACTCCTTCATTGAAGTGGCCCAGGTTCTTGAAATGTACAAAATCGGAGGTTTCCGCAAAACCAAAGTTATGAGGATGAATGCTGAAAATGTCATACATCAATACCCACTTGTCCTCTCCAATCCTTTTCCATACGTTGGGGGCTTCGCATGCTTTGGGCTCAAAGTCATACCAGCGGGCATCATACACATAACCACCGTTCATCCGGTCAGATACCGCCTGCTTGATACCACCCACACCGTCGTGAGCCACATAGAATAAATGATATTTATCTCCTATCTTGGTAATGTCTCCATCAATAGCAGACACACCGTCCATCGGATACTCAAACAAAATTTGCGGCGTGCTTTCTATCTTATTGAAATCATCGTTTACATACACATAGTACAATTTGTTGGCCTCACTCTTGAAACGCATGGTGTAATAAATCATCAGCTTGCCTTTCTTATCATCGTATGCCACTTCGGGTGCCCATACACAACCTATTTCGCCCAATCCGGCTGAAAGCTTGTCGAAACGGATATTTGCCCGGTTCCAGTGAATCAAATCCCAGGATTTCATCAATACAAGTCCCCGGTTATTTCCCCAGCCGTATTCCGGTCCGCGCTCCCACTCCGTTTTTCGATAGCCGTCGCGCAAACCGAATACATGCAAATCGGTCATGGCTAAATAAAAGGCACCATCCGGTCCACGGAAAATATGAGGGTCACGGATACCTCGCTGCTGGGCTATCGTGTCTCCGGCCAGCACAGGCTCTCCTTCATTGACTGCCGTAAAGGTATAACCATCACGACTCACAGCCATATACAAACCGTGTGTCTCATCCCGATGGAAAACCATCAGATAGGCTCCCATGTCTTTTTCTTCGGGAATGGCATTGCGATAACGGAAATTGCGGAAACCTGTTTTTCCTTTTCCAGCAGCAAACAAGGCCGGACGAAGAGCGTAAAATCCTTTATACACATTGTGGTTCAGACGAGCAACATCCATATTTTGGGCAAGCACTTCCCAGGACTTTCCATCTGCACTGACCGACATTTTCAGGCAGTTACCCTGATTCAGCAGTTTCACCCGGAAGTTTTTACCGATTTTATTGGCTACCGTCAGAGGCTTTTCCTCTCCCCGGTACACCGTGAAATTCTTTCCATCGGATGACACTCCCGCGTAGGCTTCTTCATTGTAGTACAGCAGCAGGCCTCCAGTGTTTCCATTTCCCAACCTCACTTCGACTTCCGTCTCATAGCATTTGTTCATAGCTGTAACCAACAGCAGACGGCCGTCTGCCGGAGTGTGTCCCTTGGCCTTCACCTGCATTTCCCCTTCCGTAAATGTCAAAGCTTTGGGCGCATATTCCTTCCAGAATGTCCACTGAAGGCCCAATTCAGGTTTACTGAAATCATCCGACAGTTCCATCTTCCATTCCGGTTGTCTGTTTTCACTTAACCAGACAGCGTCCTGTGTGGTACGGCACCATCCGTCGCTAGTCCATTCTATCGGTTCAATCAAAGTAGAGCGTCCCAACGTATGGTAGCCGTTGGCGTAAGCATGATAGACCACCCACCAGTTACCGTTCACGTCATCTATCAGGGTACCATGACCTTTTGACCACCAGTTTTCACTGGCACTGTAAGTATGTACAATGGGGTTATAAGGAGAATTTTCCCACGGACCAAACACCGATTTAGAACGTGCCACCACACACATGTGGCTGGTAGCCGGTCCGGCAGTTCCTCCTTCGGCCGACATCATGTAATAATATCCGTCTTTATAAAGCAGTTTGGGAGATTCCAGGTATATATCCTTCCCCTCTGTAACCCAGTTGGCCGGATATTCCCAACCGTCGTACACCTTCCGGCTCTTTCCGGTAACTTTCAGTCCGTCATCACTCAAAGGGGTAATCCAACCGTTGTTGGTAAACAGGTAACGCTTTCCATCTTCTCCTACCACATGACCGGGGTCAATGCCTTTTACATCCAGCTTTACCGGTTTGCTCCACGGACCGCGAATATTGTCGGCATAAATCACATAGTTTTCGCCCGTAGATGTGGGATAATAAATGTAATAACGGTTCTGGTATTTCAGCAGGTCGGGTGCCCAAATCGAAGCTTCATATTCAGACAATGCTCTGCAGACCGGCTCCCAGTGCAGCAAATCAGTGGAATGCCAGATAAGCAATCCGGGAGCATAACAAAAAGGAGAATGCGTCATGTAATAATCCTTCCCGTCGCGCAGGATAGAAGGGTCCGGATAATCACCGGGAAAGATTGCCTTGGGAAATTGCGCCCATATTCCAGTCCCCATAGAAATAAGAAGCACAACCAGCAAAAATAGTTTTTTCATGGTATTTATCAGATTTGTATTAAGAATATACAAATATAAAAGTTTCTCCTTAAAGCCTGAAAATAAAGATAATAAAAAGTGTAAAATAAACAACCATATATTCACTAAAAAACGCAAGTGCGTTTCAACTTAAACGCACTTACGTTTTTGAAAGCCTTATTTTTCTATCAAAAACAAAGAATAACGACTCCTATTTTTCATCCGTTTTACCAGATTCATCTGTCTCGGTATACTGTGTAGGCAATACGCCAAACTGCTCCTTAAAGCATTTGGTAAAATAGCTGGAAGAACTGAATCCCACCCGGTCGGCCACTTCCGACACATTCAGTTTTCCGTCCTGAAGAAGTTGGGCAGCCCGCTTCAAACGAATGGTACGGATAAATTCCGTCGGAGTCTGTCCGGTAATAGCCTGCAACTTTCGGTAAAGATTCATACGGCTCATTCCCATATCGGTACTCAACTGTTCCACGTTATACTCGGAATTGTCGATATGTTCTTCTATCAATTTCAGGGCTTTCTGAAGCAACTGCTCATCAATAGAAGTAATTGTTATGCGACTGGGATTGACACGCAGCGTCTTGCGGAATTCTTTCTTCCGGCCCTCCTGCTGCTCGATAAGCTGCTTGATACGCACCAGTAACACATCAAAGCTGAAAGGTTTGGATATATAGGAATCAGCCCCAACCGCATAACCGCTGATTTTTGCCTCGTCTCCACTGCGGGCTGTCAACAGGATAACCGGAATATGCGATGTCTGTACGTTGTGCTTGATACGGCGGCACAACTCCAGCCCGTCCACTTTCGGCATCATTATATCACTGATAATCAAGTCCGGATTCTGTTCGACAGCAAGTTTTTCCCCTTCTTCACCATCTGGTGCATCAATTACCTGATACGTTTCTGAAAGCTGCTCCTTGAGGAAATGACGGAAATCCTGATTATCTTCCACTATCAAGAGTTTTTTCCGGTCATCGGAAGTATCCGAAGCTAAAGTTGTTTCTTCTGACATCTTCAAATCCATCGGAATTCGTACAATAAAGGACGTTCCTTTTCCCAGCTGACTTTCTACACGAATCGTTCCCTCATGTAACTCTACATATTCCTTCACCAAATGCAACCCAATTCCACTTCCAACCTTGCTGTCGTCCGGATGCTGTACTTGATAAAAGCGCTCAAAAATATGCTTCAATGCCTCATCTGATATGCCAATTCCTGTATCTGAAACTGTTATATTGGCAAAAGAATGCCCTTCAACTTCCTCTGCTGACAAAGAAAGCACTACACGCCCTCCTTCCGGCGTAAACTTGAATGCATTCGAAAGCAGATTATTGAGAATACGATGCAACTTTTCATGATCAAAATTCATATACCAATGAGCAGCTGAAAGCTCCAGACGAAAATCCAGCTGCTTTTCCTTGGCAAAGGGTTGAAAATTAGCATACAATGCTGACACAAACTCTTCCAAATCGCCAGCGGTAAGATGAAGTTTTTCCATTTTCATTTCCATCTTACGAAAATCGAGCAACTGATTGACAAGGGTATATAGCTCTTGTGCATTCTTATAGACCGTATCAAGCTGACGAAGTACCTGCTCGTCGCTCACCTTCTTCCGAAGTACTTCCAATGGAGTAAGTATCAAAGTAAGCGGAGTTCGAAGCTCGTGACTGATGTTAGTAAAGAACCGGAACTTCAACTGATTCAGTTCCTCTTTTTGCTGGGCTGCCTGCTGTTCTTTCAATCGAATCAGTTTCTGATTATTTTTCCGATACACATACCTCACTCCTAAAATGACTACCCCTATCAGGCATAAAAAGTAAAGTACAAAAGCCCAACCCGTAGCCCAGAATGGCGGACGAATGGTCACATGGAAAACAGATTCCGGACTCCATACATGGTCGTTTCCTGCACTCATCACATGAAACGTGTATTCACCCGGCAACAAATTATTATACACTACGCTTCCCTGCCCCTTATCGGAAACTATTTCATTCCACTTTTTATCAGCCCCCTCTAAACGATAACGGAAATAAGTCTGTGAAGGGTTTACAAAATTCAAACTGGAAAAGTCAAAGGTCAGGAAATTTTCATCATAATTCAGTGTTACCGACCGTACCTTGTCGATTGACTGAGTAAACAAAACCCTTCCATGATATTCTTCTCCACATGAAACCGGTTCGTTGAACAAACGGAATCCGGTAAACAAAGGAGAAATAACACAAGGAGTAAACACCACGTTTTCAGGAGAAAACAAATAAAATCCATCCATCCTTCCAAAACAAAGTTCTCCTTTTCGGGTCCGCATGGAACAAAACTCATACAAGTCATCCCATTCACGACTGTGATTCCGGTCCAAACAAACTACTGTATATTCATTCTGTCCACCTTCTTTTGCTACACTTACCTTATATAATGCATTGATTGTGGTAATCCAGACCTCATTATTATAATCTTCCTGCATGGCCTGAATGGTCAGATTTTCAAACCCATGTTCTTCCCCCAACACATCAATCTTCCGGTCTGGAGAAAGTACCTTTATTCCGTACTGGGTTCCCATCCATAATAATCCACGGCTATCGTTCAGCATACAATTGTATTTCTCTCCCGCTAAAATCTGAAACGGATCATTACCTTTTGCATGTCCGGGAATGTAAAGACTATCTTTCTTTATGTCATAAAAATAAATTCCATTGTCTGCTCCTACCACCAAACGACCAGAAGCATCAAAAGACATCGTATTGGCTATCTTAAATCGAGACAATTCAGGATATTTGTCAACTAACAAATCCAACTTGCCAGATCGGATATCAAACCTCCCAACTCCACCGTTTACACTCACCCACAGATTACCCTCTATGTCCTCGGTCAGCGTACGAATATTATTCAAGTCCATCCCTTCACGAACAGGGAATAGATAATGTGAAATTTTACCTTTATCTATACAATAAAGTCCGTCCATATAAGTACCAAACCACATCCTTCCTTTCAAGTCCTTATAGGCAGTTCGAAACAATCCGTTGCTCAACTCCTTAAACGGACAACTTACCGATGTCCGGTCGGCCGACAAACGATAAAGTCCTGCTGATGTACCTAAAAAAATAGAAGAATCATCGGCTTCCAACATACATAACACATCATCACTACCCCAATCGCCTGCAATATTCTTTTTATTGTATAAAGTAAAGTTACTCATGCTGGAATGGTAATAGGCTAATCCTCTGTTAAACAAACCTGCCCATACGGTTCCGCTCTTTTTATCTACATAAATACTATGTACGTTCGTATACCCTCTTCCTCCTAAGGTAGCGTGAAAGGGGTCAGCCGAAAAAACCGAGAAGTTATATTTATCTATTAGGAATATACCACGACTGGATGTCCCAACCCAGGCATTACCCGACTTTTCCACATCACATGAAGTAATCTCCCCAAAAGGAGAAGGAAGTTCTATTTCTTTCCAGTCATGGATGGCATTCATATAAAAAATAACCCCTGTATTCCACGCAATCCAGAAGTCACCGCTGTCCAGCATCCGGATTACCACTTGCTGGTCGCCCTTCAAACGATTCTGCAGGAAAGTTTCCTGCCGGATAAATTTCTTTTGATTCCGGTCATACGCACGCAGCAAACCATTTTCATGCAGCATCCAACTCACATTACCGTATGACTCCACTGCCATCAGCGTACCATTTCCATTCAGGAAATGTCGGTCTGCTCCTATGGTCTGTAGCTGATGGTTCTTTGTATCATAAAGGAGTACGCGCTGAGAGGCCGTCACCAGCCAGGCATGAAGATTGGAATCGATGAACACATTTGAAATTTTTTCTTTTACGCCCCATCCGGCCAGAAGCGTATCCGGCTGAATAAATCCGCCCTTGTCCAAGTCAAAGATTTTCAAATTTCCTTTTTCTTTCAGCCAAATTCTTCCATCAGCATCCATATACTGAAGAGGAATGACTGATTCCTGGTCAATGCCATATACCGGAGCCTTCCACAACGGATAGTTGATGAAATTCTTTCCGTCGTAAAAGCTCAGCAAAGAAGTCGTACGTACTCCCAAACGTCCGTCAGGAAGCCCGAATACATTTTTCACATAATTGTCGGGAAGTCCGTCACGAATACCGATATGGCGAAACGGGAAAGAAGCGGCTGCCTGCATCCCCAAACACAGGAAAACATATAGTACGGTTAAAATCAGTCTTTTCATATCTTCAAGCTTCATTTATTACAAATGTATAAAGCTATATACGAACCAGAAAAGATTTTTACGTGAGATTTCTGCATTTTTCTGCAAAAAAATAACCGTCGCCCGATTTTCTGCGTCGGACGACGGTGTATTAACGGTGTATTATACGCTGTTACAGACGGCATAAATCAATAGCTATGCTCGTCTTCTTTGATTTCTTCCATGGTCAGCGGCTTGCGGTCGATAGCACGCCATGCATAAATAATGTAGGCTAATACAAAGGGAACTAAAATAGATACATAAGCCATGGTTTTCAGGGTAAACTGACTGGAGCAGCTGTTGGCGATGGTCAGTGAACTCTGTAAATCGGCTGTAGAAGGATAATAAGCGGTATGATTATAACCTACGACCAACAGCAAGGCCAGTACCGTCAGTACCGTACCCACACCGGCAAACCAGATACCGCGGGTATAGGTCTTGCAGAAAATGCTTTTTCCCAAGCCATACAACACCCCAACTACTCCTAACAGGAACAACACCAATAGATAAGGCATGGCAATAAAGTTATGGAAATACTTGAAAGGTTCCATCACAATCTGCCCCGTTTCCGGATTTACGTCAAACCCATCTTTCAGTAAGGTACGAATCACAAATGCCAGAAAGAATACAAGGAAGGGCACCGCATCGGCTATCAGTTGACGGCGGAAACGGGCATTCAACGCTTCATGACGGATGTTGTTAATGAAATAGAGGTTTCCTAACAAACGGGCAAGGAAGAGTACCGCAAACCCTAATATGAGGTTCCACGGGTCGGCAAACGCATCCAGTCCATGCCACCCGTTACCCCAATGGCTGATGACCGGCATCATTTCGTCGGTAAGGTTTCCTTTGCTTACCACAAAGTTGGAGCCGTTGAAGAAGGTCGCGACAGCCGCTCCCAACAATAGCGGACCTACAATACCATTCAGCACCAGAAAGAACTGATAGGTACGCTTGCCCAGCCAGTTGCCGAGTTTCGACTGAAATTCGTAGGACACAGCCTGAAGCACAAAACTGAAGAGAATAATCATCCACAACCAGTAAGCTCCTCCGAAACTGGTGCTATAAAACAGAGGGAAAGAAGCGAAAAAGGCTCCTCCGAAAGTGACCAAAGTGGTGAAGGTAAATTCCCATTTACGTCCGGTGGAATTAACCAGCAACGTACGTTCTTCTTCGGTACGTCCCAAGCAATAGAGCAAAGAGTTTCCTCCCTGCACGAACAGCAAAAAGACCAGCAAAGCTCCTAATAAGGAAACCAGAAACCACCAGTAATGCTGCAAGAATATATAAGTTGAATCCATATTTTTCGGTTTTAAAATGATGTATCGGTTAGTTTATTTTTCGTCCGGACCTTTACGGATGGCTTTTACCATGATACCGATTTCGGCAATAAGCAGCACGGTAAACATGATAAGGAAAATGAAGAAAGTGGTTTGCACGGAGCCAGTTTCCAGTTTTGACACCGCCGCATTGACCGGCAGCAAATCCTGAATTGTCCAGGGCTGACGTCCCATCTCGGCCACAATCCATCCTGCCTGACTGGCAATGTAAGCCAACGGAATGCTCCATAAGGAAATCCAGTGCAGCCAGTTGAGTTTAGCCAGCCGCTTTTTCCATACAAGGAGTAAAATAACCAAAAAGAACAGTATGAAATACATACCTAACCCTACCATCACACGGAAAGACCAGAAGAGCAGACCTACATGAGGTACAAGGTCTTCCTTGTTCTGAATGTATCCGTAGCCGAAATAAGGCATGTATTCCTTCAAGGCACTGCTTGCAATCTGCATGGAAGCCTCATCGCCTTCTTCTTTTGCCCGACGGAAATCGGCCAGTGCAGTAATGGCTTTCTTGCCGTTCACCATCTTTTCATCTGCCGAAAGAGCCGTTGAACCATCAGGTAATGTATAGCCTCCTTCCAGCAGGTTATTAATGCCCGGCACATATCCTGCCGTGCTATGTGTAGCAAGGAAGGAAAGCATTTCGGGTATCTTGATGGAACCTACCACCGTCAGAGGCTCATGCGTACCTCCTTCATAAAGCGCTTCCATAGCGGCCAATTTCATAGGTTGCACCTGAGCTACCTGATACGCAGACTTATCGCCTGTGCCGGCGGTTACTAAGGCAGCAAACAATCCGACTGCCGCTGCCACCTTCATGCTGGCAAGTGCAAATTCTTTTTCGCGTTTACGAATCAGGTACCAGGCACTGACTCCGATGACGAAAGCGGCTCCGAGCATCCAGCTGCTTAATACGGTATGGAAAAATTTCACCACTGCCACTGGCGAGAAGGCCACAGCCATGAAATCAACCATTTCGTTTCGCATGGTTTCCGGATTAAACTCCATCCCCACCGGATACTGCATCCAGGAATTAGCCACCAGAATCCACCAGGCAGAAATCGTGGCTCCCAAACCGGTAAGCCAGGTAGAAGCCAGATGAAAACCTTTGCTCACCTTGTGCCATCCAAAGAACATGACAGCCACAAAAGTGGCTTCCATAAAGAAAGCTAAAATGCCTTCTATGGCCAGCGGAGCACCGAATATGTCACCCACGAACCAGGAATAGTTACTCCAGTTCGTACCAAACTGAAACTCCAGAATCAAACCGGTTGCCACTCCAATGGCAAAGTTTATCCCAAACAGTTTCATCCAAAACTTTGCCGTACGCTTCCAGAATTCATTTCCTGTACGTACATACAATGTCTCCATTGTAGCCATAATCACAGCCAACCCTAAAGTCAGCGGCACAAATAGCCAATGGTAAATGGCGGTCAAGGCAAACTGTGCCCTCGACCAGTCAATCATTGAAGTGTCGATTGTTTCAAGCATAAGAAATTACTTTATCAGTTACTAATATAAATAAGGTATAGTTATTCTGCCATCCGGTTTGTCAGCTCCAGGCCTACATAGTCCTGCTTCTCGGCCTCCGTCTTTCCTTTCAGGAAGGAAGGGAAGAAAAACAGCTTCAGCACAAAAAACATGACAAAAAGCTTTATCAGAATAATCGCCCAAAGGACACGCCCCCAGGTCATCTCCCGAAAACCATCACGATAAAAATAAAAAACACGAATGAGATTCTTTTTAATCATAGTCTATTTTTATAATGATTACAAAGTAAGCACTTTATCGGGAAAAAACAAGGGTTTATCGAGATATTCTGTGGGTAAATCTATCTATTTTGCCTCTTTTTTTATTATGAAATACATTTGCAATGTAAAAATTAAACGAAATATGAAAAAAAGAGAACTCATTTTCTTCGCCGCGCTCGCGACTTTCCTGTCGGCAAATGCACAGGAAAAACAAACCTGGTCGCTTGAAGATTGCATAAACTATGCGCTGGAGAAAAATATCCAGTTACAGCAGAACAAGATTTCCTTACAGGAAAGCGAAGTGGATGTAAAGACAGCAAAGGCTGCACTCTTTCCAAGCCTCTCGTTCAACACCGGACACAACATCGTGAACCGTCCTTATCAGGAAAACAGCGCCACAGTCAGTGGTACTGAAATCATCAGCAGTAACAATAAAACTACCTATAACGGCAGCTATAGTTTGTCTGCACAATGGACATTATGGAACGGCGGACAGCGCCTGAACAACATCAAACAGCAAAAGAAGAATCAGGAAATAGCGGAACTGACCGTAGCCGAAACGGAAAACACGCTCAAGGAAGAGATTACCAAACTTTTCCTGCAAATCCTGTATGCAGATGAATCTGTAAACATTAATAAGGGTACGCTGGAAGTAAGTAAAGCTACCTATGAACGCGCTAAAGAACTTTTTAATCAGGGTAGTATTTCAAAAGCAGATTTAGCCCAACTGGAAGCACAAGTCGGAAATGACCAGTACCAGCTGGTAACCTCTGAAAGCTCACTGAGAAACTATAAACTTCAACTGAAACAAATGCTGGAACTGGACGGAAACATGGAAATGGAACTGGAACTTCCGGTACTTGACGATGAAAAAGTGATGCAGCTACTCCCCAATCAAGATGAGGTTTACCAAACGGCACTGGCCAACCGTCCGGAAATACAAAGCAGCAAGCTGAGTATTGACAATTCCAAGTTGGCTATTTCTGCAGCTAAAAGCGGGTATTATCCGAGTATCAGCCTGTCGGCGTCTACTTCTAGCACAACCAATAATGCAAGCCAGAACAACTGGGCACAACAGATGAAATACGGATGGAACAACATCATCGGCCTTACGGTGAGTGTACCTATCTTTAATAACCGACAGACCAAAAGTGCGGTAGAAAAAGCTCAGTTCCAATACAACTCTTCACTGCTGAACTTACAGGACAAGCAAAAAGGACTTTACACCGAGATTGAAACACTCTGGCTGGATGCGCTCAATGCACAGCAACAATATGCAGCAGCTGAAGTGAAACTGAAAAGCAGCCAGACCAGTTTTGACATGGTCAGTGAACAGTTCAGACTGGGCATGAAAAATACGGTTGAACTGCTGACCGAGAAAAATAACTTGCTCAGTGCACAGCAACAACGGGTTCAGGCTAAGTATATGGCTATTTTGAATCGTACATTACTCGATTTTTATGCAGGAAAAGACATTGAATTATAATCACCAAACAATATGAACAAGAAAAAAATAATTTTGGCAGCCGGTGTCGTACTCGTGCTGGCTGTAGCAGGATTCTGGATTTTCGGAAAGAAGAATGCACAGGGCAAGGTAGACTTCGTGACTGAAAAAGTTACACGAGGAAATATCAGCAATTCCATTACAGCTACAGGAACCATCGAACCGGTCACTGAAGTAGAGGTCGGTACTCAGGTTTCAGGTATCATTGACAAGATATATATTGACTATAACTCCGTAGTAAAACAGGGTGAAGTGATAGCCGAGATGGATAAGGTAACGCTGCTCAGCGATTTACAATCAGCGCAAGCTACATACAACGGCGCAAAGGCCGAATACGACTACCAGAAGAAACTATACACGAGAAACAAAGCACTACACGAGAAACAGCTGATCAGCGAAACAGACTACGAACAAAGTGTGTACGACTATGAACGTGCTAAAAGTACATACGAACAGACGCAAGCTGCCTTAGCCAAAGCGGAACGGAATCTTTCATACGCCACTATCACTTCTCCGATTAATGGTATCGTAACGAGCAAGGACGTGGAAGAAGGACAGACCGTGGCTTCTGGTTTTGAAACTCCGACACTGTTCACGATTGCGGCCGACTTGACTAAGATGCAGGTAGTAGCCGATGTGGATGAAGCCGACATTGCAGGAATAAAAGACAGTGCCCGAGTAACCTTTACCGTAGATGCCTATCCTGACGACGTGTTCGAAGGAAAGGTATACCAGATTCGCTTGGGTAGTGTAAACAGCAGCAGTTCAAGCAGTACCAGCACAAGCAGCGAAACAGTTGTCACTTACGAAGTGGTAATTACTGCCGACAACCCGGATTTGAAACTGAAACCCCGACTGACTGCCAACGTGACCATTTACACCGATACCCGTGACAACGTGATAACGGTACCCAACAAGGCACTGCGTTTTACACCGGAAAAACAGTTGGTAGGCAACAAGACCATTACAGACTGCGAAGGTGCACACAAGGTATGGACTATGGATGCCAACGGATTCACGGCACATCCTGTAAAAATCGGTCTGAGCGACGGAAGTCATACTGAAATTCTGGAAGGACTGAGCGAAGGTACTCCTATCGTAACAGAAACCGTACTGAAAGGCTTCGAAAACAATGCCAATGCTGATGAAATGGCTGGCGGCGAAAGAAGCCCGTTCATGCCAGGCCCTCCGGGAGGTGACAAGAAAAAACAGAAATAAGGAGATACTCTTATGAAAAAGACTGTCATAGAATTGCAAAATATCAAACGGAATTTCCAGGTGGGAGACGAAACGGTCCATGCCTTGCGCGGAGTTTCATTCAGCATACAGGAAGGAGAATTCGTCACCATCATGGGAACATCCGGTTCAGGAAAATCTACTTTACTGAACACCTTGGGATGCCTGGATACACCCACCAGCGGAGAGTATCTGCTCGACGGAGTATCCGTACGCACCATGAGCAAGCCACAAAGGGCAGTACTGCGTAACCGGAAAATCGGATTTGTATTCCAGAACTACAACCTGCTGCCGAAAACTACAGCCGTAGAAAATGTGGAACTTCCTCTGATGTACAACAGCTCAGTCAGTGCTGCCGAACGTCGTCGGCGTGCCATTGAAGCCTTAACAGCTGTAGGACTGGCTGACCGCTTGGAACATAAATCCAACCAGATGTCAGGAGGACAGATGCAGCGTGTGGCCATCGCCCGCGCACTGGTCAACAATCCGGCAGTAATTCTGGCAGACGAGGCTACCGGTAACCTAGATACACGTACTTCATTTGAGATTCTGGTTCTTTTCCAGAAACTGCACCAGGAAGGACGTACCATCATCTTCGTGACACACAATCCGGAACTGTCACAATACAGCAGCCGGAATATCCGCCTGCGTGACGGACATGTCATTGAAGACGTGACCAACCCTCATATTCTGTCAGCTGCAGAAGCATTAGCTGCCCTGCCGAAAAATGACGACGATTGACGTGACTAATTAAGAAATGACTTATGAACGGAACAAACCTTTTTAAAATAGCTTTCAGAGCTTTGGCCAACAACAAGCTCCGTGCATTCCTGACCATGTTGGGAATCATCATCGGTGTGGCCTCTGTCATTGCCATGCTAGCCATCGGACAAGGCTCTAAACGAAGCATCCAGAAGCAGATTTCTGAAATGGGCTCCAACATGATTATGATTCATCCGGGAGCTGAAATGAGAGGTGGAGTCCGGCAGGACCCTTCAAGCATGCAGACACTGAAACTGGAGAATTATGAAACACTACGCGACGAGTGTATGTACTTGTCGGCTATCAGTCCGAATGTATCTGCCTCCGGACAGTTGATTTCGGGCTCCAACAACTACCCTTCTTCTGTCAGCGGAGTCAGCATCGGCTACCTCACGATTCGCCAGCTCACCGTAGAACAAGGTGAGATGTTCACTGAAGAGGATATACGTACAGCTGCCAAAGTCTGTGTTATCGGTAAAACAATTGTAGACAACCTGTTCCCCGACGGTCAGGACCCGATTGGAAAGATTATCCGTTGCAACCAGGTGCCTTTGCGGGTAGTAGGCGTGCTGAAGTCCAAAGGATACAACTCTATGGGTATGGACCAGGACGATGTGGTATTGTCTCCTTACACCACCGTAATGAAACGTTTGCTGGCACAAACTTACCTGAGCGGTATTTTTGCCTCAGCCTTGACGGAAGACATGACGGAAGAAGCCGTAGATGAAATCACAAACATTTTACGACGTGAACACAAACTGAAAGAAGCAGACGACGATGATTTCACCATACGTACACAGCAGGAACTTAGCTCCATGCTGAATACCACAACCGACTTGATGACGACCCTGCTGGCCTGCATTGCCGGAATCTCATTGGTAGTGGGTGGTATTGGTATCATGAACATCATGTATGTGAGTGTGACGGAACGTACACGTGAGATCGGACTTCGTATGTCTGTAGGTGCAAGAGGAATCGATATTCTGTCGCAGTTCCTGATAGAATCTATCCTGATCAGTATCACCGGAGGTTTGATTGGAGTAATCTTGGGTTGCGGTGCCAGCTTCATCATCAAGAGTGTGGCTCACTGGCCTGTCTTCATTCAGCCTTGGAGCGTATTGCTTTCGTTTGCCGTCTGTACATTTACCGGTGTATTCTTCGGGTGGTATCCGGCTAAAAAAGCGGCCGACCTTGACCCGATTGAGGCACTGCGCTATGAATAAATAACGGAACTACTTTGTTCTTCATAACTTTGGTTTCCTGTCCGGCTGCCATTCAGCAGTGAATGTTTCCCAACATAAACCGCTTGAGGTAGCCGGACTTTTATTAAAAAAATCGTATCTTTGTTTTAAATCAATTCCGTATGGTTCATATAACTCACAACAAGCACCGCTTACTTGAATTGACAATCCACATTATATGCTGGGGATTGTTTTTCGGATTTCCACTGTTCTTTACTCAAGATAACAGCGGCAGTATCGACTGGAGAGAGTTTATCAACCATTCTGGCGTGTCTCTTTCTTTCTTCGTTATCTTTTATATCAATTACCTGTTATTCATTCCTAAGGTTCTTTTTAAGGAGCATACCGGGCAGTTTATTCTCTTGAATATCCTCCTTATTTTAGTGGTATCCATTGGGCTCCGCTACTGGCATAATATCATAGCCTTCCCTCCCCCGGCTCCACGACGTCCTCATTTACCTCCTCAATACATCTTTTATATAAGGGACATCACGAGCATGATCTTTACCGTAGGATTAAGTGTAGCCATCCGTATGAGTCTGCGTTGGAGTGCCACGGAACTGGAACGCCGTGAAGCTGTGAAGAGCCGAACAGAAGCAGAACTGAAAAACCTACGTAACCAGCTGAATCCGCATTTTCTGCTCAACACCCTGAACAATATTTATGCCCTGACGGCCTTTGATACGGAAAAAGCACAGCAAGCCATCCAAGAGCTTAGTAAACTGCTGCGTTATGTACTATATGATAATCAGGAAACATTTGTTCCCTTGACTAAAGAGATGGAATTTATTCAAAACTATATCGAACTCATGCGAATCCGAGTTTCATCTGCGGTCAAAATCAATACAAATTTTCAAATCCGACCAGACAGCCAAAGCCCGGTAGCTCCACTGCTCTTTATTTCACTCATTGAAAATGCCTTCAAGCATGGAATCTCTCCTACCGAACCCAGCTTTATAGACATTACGCTGACAGAAAAGGATGATGAAATCCATTGCGTGATACGCAATAGTAATTATCCGAAGAACGCAATGGATAAAAGTGGTTCGGGCATCGGACTGGAACAGGTACGCAAAAGACTGGAACTGCTGTATGCCGGACGCTATGAATGGCACCAGCAAATAAGTTCGAACCAGAAAGAATACAGTTCCATACTGACCATTAAAATTCCTGACAACAATAAAAAGATACTGCCATGATAATAAAATGCGCTATTGTCGATGATGAACCTCTGGCACTCGGCCTGCTGGAAAGTTATGTAAAGAAAACGCCATCGCTCGAACTATGTGGTGCTTACTCCAGTGCCATTCAGGCAATGGAGCTGCTGACCGAGCATCCCGTGGATCTTATTTTCCTGGATATTCAGATGCCGGAATTGAACGGACTGGAATTCTCCAAAATCGTCCCAGGGAATACACGTATCATATTTACCACAGCTTTCGGACAATATGCATTAGACGGATATAAGGTAAATGCCCTTGACTACCTACTCAAGCCTATCAGCTATACGGATTTTATGAAAGCTGTCAACAAAGCGGTGCAATGGTTTGAACTGCTTCAAAAGGCCGAAACATCACCAGCCGACATACAATCGTCAGATGACTTGAAGTATATCTATGTGAAAAGTGACTATAAGCTGATTCAAATTGAACTGGATAAGATTCTTTACATTGAAGGATTGAAAGACTACATCAAGATACATCTGGAAGATAATCCACGCCCCATACTTTCACTGGTCAGCATGAAAATGATGGAAGACAAACTGCCGGCTAACCGGTTTATCCGGATTCACCGGTCTTTCATTGTGCAAAAACAAAAAATAAAAATCATAGAAAAAGGAAGGATTGTTTTTGGAAAGGACTACATCCCTATATCGGACAGCTACAAACAAGAGCTCCAAAATTATGTTAATAAACATACTATTTGAGCTTTTGTTGTATTTTCAACCTTTTTTTTTGAAACAATCGTTTTTTTTACTGTTTTTCTTTGGATACAATCAATCTAAACCCTATATTTGTGTCGTACATAATAAAACGGAAGTTGTGAAACTTCTTTTAGAATAGTTTAGTTAAGTCTAGTTTAGTTTTTGTGTTGTGATACTCCTGCTGAAAGTGTTCAGCGGGAGTATCTTTTTTTCATCTGTTTCAAACAAAAAATATGTTTATTAACAAAAACGGAGGAGAAGGATGTTAAAAAACAACAACTCCCACAAAATGCATATTCTTACAAATTGTATGACAGAATTCAGGGAATATCAATCAGTTTATGGGTCTGCAGACTCAGTCGCCACTGAGGATGAGACTTGATGTATTCTACGACCTCTGCCGTATTCCGACAAGAACAGGGCTGCAAAAAATAAGAAGAAGCCTTTAGTTGAAGATAAGGGGATACATCCTGTCCTAAAAAAACCACCTTCACCTCATCCATACGACGGATACGTAACGAAGCACCTAATTTTGGAGAACAGGTAACCCAGTCAATCGACTCCGGAAGTACACATGTGCCATTGGTTTCAATGCAAACGTATTTTCCAGCCTTATGCAAGACAGCAACTAAATCTTCATCCACCCAAAGTCCCGGCTCACCACCTGTCAAAATTACCGTCTTGCAGGGATACTGACAGACTTGTTCCAGTATCTCTTCATCCGACATCATGACTCCTTCTTCATGGCGCGTATCACAAAACTCACATTTTAAGTTACATCCTGAGAAACGGACAAAGACGGCAGGTGTACCCACATGGAAGCCTTCTCCCTGAAGGCTATAGAATATCTCATTAATCTTTTTCATAAATCACCCGATTACCTTCAGACTCACACACTTCCACCTTCACACAATGGGGTACTTGCTCACAAATCCACCGGGCAATATTTTCGGCCGTAGGATTACAAGGAAGCACATCATTCAGGTTCTTATGGTCAAGCTGCCCTTTTACCACTTCCTTTATATGCGTAAAATCAACTACCATACCATCTTCATTCAATTGCTCTGCCTGGCAATATACGGTGATAATCCAATTGTGACCATGCAGGTTTTCACACTTGCTCTCATAAGAAAGTTTCAGGAGATGTGAAGCTGAAATTTCCATGCGTTTAATTACTGTATACATAACTTTTTGATTTTTAAAAGATTAAAAAACACTGCATTTAATGTCACCTCAATGCAACGACAAAGGTAAAAAGAATTATCCGATAGAAAAAATCCATTCGCAAAGATTTGACACCCACGAAATCTCACAAATTTTAATAAAATCCACAACAAATATTTTTGATTTTCCAACCAATACAGTATATTTGTATACACATTTTTGATATACGAATGACGGAAGAGGACAAAAAACTGTTACATACTTTCGAAGGCAAACTCAGACAATTGCTGTTTCTTTATGAAGAGTTGAAAAAAGAAAACCTCTCATTAAGAAATGAAATTGACAGAAAGAGTGCAGAAATAGCCCAATTGGAATGTAATAATAAAGAATTGGAAGCCAAGTATATCAACTTGAAAAACGCCCGCATACTCAGTATCAACGACAATGACCTCCGCGATACGAAACAAAGACTGGCGAAACTTGTGCGTGAAGTCGATAAATGCATCGCTTTGCTGAATGAATAACAATGCGGTAAAGTATATACTTTTATGGACGAAAAAAAGAGATTTAATCTACTAATTGACAACGAACGGTATCCTGTGTCCATACTCCCTGCGGAAGAGGAAGCTTACCGGGAAGCTGCCAAACAGATTAACTATAAACTGAATAAATATCGCAGTGCTTTTCCTGAATTCAACAGCATACAACACTGGAAGATGGTGGCACTTGATTTAGCGTATGAAAATATATCCATGAAAGGAAGAAATGACACCCGACCTTATATGGAAAAACTTAAAGAACTGGAAGAGGATATTGAAAGATGTATCCAACCTGACCGGGGCGAAGGTTTATAGAAAGATATTATAACAGGAAATTCACGCATAAGCTTTATTCGAAGGGATTTTCCCAACGGATGAGTTTATGCGTTTTTTATTTATATACTTAAATTAATTATAATGTTGACGACAGTAATACTAACAATTGTGGCCTTCCTGGTGGGAGGGGCATTGTCGTATGGATTCTTTAAGTACGGCTTAAAGACAAAATATGACACAATTATCAAAGAAGCCGAAACTGAAGCTGAAGTAATCAAGAAGAACAAGCTTCTGGAAGTAAAGGAAAAATTCTTGAATAAAAAAGCGGATTTGGAAAAAGAGGTTGCCCAGCGTAATCAGAAAATCCAGCAAGCTGAGAATAAGTTAAAGCAACGCGAAATGGTGCTCAACCAGAAGAACGAAGAGCTTCAGCGTAAACGCAATGAAACAGAAGCTATCAAAGAAAATCTGGATGCTCAGCTGGTAATTATTGAAAAGAAAAAAGAGGAATTAGATAACCTTCAGGCACAGGAAAGAGAGAAACTGGAAACAATCTCAGGCCTGTCAGCTGAAGAAGCGAAAGAACGCTTGGTAGAATCACTGAAGGAAGAAGCGAAGACACAGGCGCAGTCTTATATCAATGACATCATGGATGATGCCAAGCTTACCGCAAACCGTGAAGCGAAACGTATCGTAATTCAGTCTATTCAGAGAGTGGCTACTGAAACTGCCATTGAAAACTCTGTCACTGTATTCCACATTGAATCGGATGAAATCAAAGGACGCATCATCGGACGTGAAGGACGTAATATCCGTGCACTGGAAGCCGCTACAGGTGTAGAAATTGTAGTGGATGACACACCGGAAGCAATCGTACTTTCAGCCTTTGACCCGGTACGCCGCGAAATTGCACGTCTGGCTTTGCATCAGCTGGTAACTGACGGTCGTATTCACCCGGCACGTATCGAGGAAGTGGTAGCAAAAGTACGCAAGCAAGTGGAAGACGAAATCATTGAAACAGGTAAACGTACCACAATCGACCTAGGTATCCACGGACTGCATCCTGAACTGATTCGTATCATCGGTAAGATGAAATACCGTTCTTCATACGGACAGAATCTGTTGCAGCATGCACGTGAAACAGCCAACTTGTGTGCGGTAATGGCTTCTGAATTAGGTCTGAACCCGAAAAAAGCAAAACGTGCCGGACTGCTGCATGATATTGGTAAGGTGCCCGATGAAGAACCAGAATTGCCACACGCACTGTTGGGTATGAAATTGGCTGAAAAGTACAAAGAAAAAGCAGATATCTGCAATGCCATTGGTGCACACCACGATGAAGTGGAAATGACCAGCCTTCTGGCTCCTATTGTACAAGTATGTGACGCCATTTCTGGTGCACGTCCGGGAGCACGTCGGGAAATTGTAGAGGCTTACATCAAACGTCTGAATGACCTCGAACAATTGGCCATGTCTTATCCGGGTGTAACCAAGACTTACGCTATCCAGGCAGGTCGTGAGTTACGTGTCATTGTAGGTGCCGACAAGATTGACGACAAACAGACAGAAAGCTTGTCAACTGAAATCGCCAAGAAGATTCAGGACGAAATGACTTATCCGGGACAAGTTAAGATTACGGTTATCCGTGAAACCCGCGCAGTCAGCTTCGCAAAATAAATAATAAAAAAATCCGGAATGAACTTCCGGATTTTTTTATGTCCTATACTTTCAAAAAAGGTGTCAACACTTTCTCCGCACAGGCATATCCTTCCTCATATAATTCAGTCAGTTTCTTAATATCCTTCTCAATACGATTCACCACTACTTTCTTTTCCGGCCGAATCGCGATGATACGTCCTTCATCTTCTAACTTTTCGACCATCTCCAATTGCTCATTGTACACCGCACAGCGTCGGCTAAGCACTAACCTCAGCCGAGGATAACGGCGATAAATGAACCGGGGAACCCGAATATCTTTTTCAGTCTTACGATAGCCTCTGTTACGAGTAAGGACTACCACATTCTTTTCATAGCCCTGACTCATGGCCCGCAAGACAGGTATAGAATCAACAATACCTCCATCGAGCATAGGACGCCCGTCTACGTATGTAATCGGACAGACATACGGAAGACTGCTTGAAGCTTTGGCAATATCCACCAGTCTCCAGCCATCCCTATTTTCTTTCTCTTCCAGATAACAGGCCCTTCCCGTCACGCAATTGGTCGTTACCATCTCGAAACGGGCAGGATTATTAAAATAGGCTTGAAAATCGTAGGGAAGAATCTTGGTGGGAAACAAATCATAAAGTAAATGCTGATCCAGAATACTATGCTGATACCAGAGGTATTTCAACCCGATATAATGATATTCTGCCAGCATATCGATGTTGCTAAACTTTGCCCGCCCTCGCTGATGAGACATATACGACAATCCGTTACAAGCTCCTGCTGACACACCTATCACATAAGGGAACTGCATGTGGTGATCCATCATGAAATCCAAGACTCCACAAGTAAACACCCCTCGCATACCTCCTCCTTCGAGAACCAACCCTGTTTTTTGCAAATCCAGATTCATACGACCTCAGTTTTTAAAGTAATCTTGGTAATTGCAAATATATGTTTTTCCATTACACCGCAGCCATTTTTTCTATTTTATTTACTACATTTGCAACATTATTTTCACAAACATTACATCAAAAAGAAATAACTATGTTTGATTCTCTTACTTATCAAAAACGTCGGAAAGCGCTGCGGGAAAAGATGAGCAACGGTATCATTCTTATTTTAGGAAATAATGAAGCACCGGCCAACTATCCCGACAACACATACAAGTTCAGACAGGACAGTTCTTTTGTCTATTTCTTCGGACATTCACACCCGGGTTATGCTGGCATCATCGACATAGATAATGACAAAGATTATTTCTTTGGAAATGACGTCGACATGGACGACATCATCTGGATGGGTCCGCAGCCCAGTGTAAAAGAACTGGCGGCACAGGTGGGAGTCGAGAAAAGCTATCCCTTCGACATGTTGAAGGAATTTGTGGGAAAAGCCATCGCTCAGCGAAGAAAAATCCACTTCCTCCCTCCCTATCGTTATGACAACATGATGCTATTGGAAGATTTGACAGGTATCCGGGCATCCATGACCAAGAAGCATGCTTCTCTTGAACTGATTAAGGCAGTCGTATCGTTGCGTTCAGTAAAAGAAGAATGTGAAATCGCGGAAATCGACAAGGCCTGTAACGTAGGATATGAAATGCATACAGCTGCCATGCGTCTGTGTAAACCGGGAGTATCCGAGCAATACATAGCCGGAGTGCTTGACGGCATCGCTTCCTCTTACGGACGAATGGTTTCATTTGCCACCATTCTTACACAGAACGGACAAACCTTGCACAATCATGACCACAGCCACATCCTGCAAGAAGGCAGACTGATGCTAACAGATGCAGGAGCCGAACTGATGAATTATTACTGTTCAGACCATACCCGTACAATTCCTGTAGGAGGAAAATTCACCAGTCGCCAGCGTGACATCTACGGCATCGTACTTGCCTGCCATGACAAGGCACTGGAACTGGCACGTCCGGGAGTGACATACAAGTCGGTACACCTGGAAGTATGTAAGGTACTTACAGAAGGGCTGAAAGGACTGGGCTTGATGAAAGGAAATACTGATGAAGCTGTAGCAGCAGGTGCTCATGCCTTATTCTTGCCGCACGGATTGGGACACATGATGGGACTGGACGTGCACGACATGGAAGATTTAGGCCAGTGCTACGTGGGTTATGACGAAGAAGTACAACCATCCACTCAGTTCGGACTGGCTTCGCTCCGTATGGGAAGAAAGCTCCAGAAAGGTTTTGTTATTACCGACGAACCGGGATGCTACTTTATTCCGGCCCTGATTGATAAATGGAAGGCAGAAAAATTGCACACCGATTTCTTGAATTTCGACGAAATCGAAAAATACAAGGACTTCGGAGGTATCCGTCTGGAAGATGACATCCTGATTACCGAAAACGGTTCCAGATTCCTGGGCGAAAAACGTATCCCCATCACATTTGATGAGGTAGAAGCCATCATGAATGAATAATCACGTATTTATTAACCCTATAACCATAAAGATCAAAACAATGAACAAACTGATTTTAGTAGCTGTTGCAGGACTTTGCTTTGGTAACATCTACGCAAAAAATCCGAAGAAAGACAAAGCTGAAGAAGGATTCGTATTCACAACAGTAAAAGAAAACCCTATCACATCCATAAAGAACCAGAATCGTTCAAGCACATGCTGGTCATTCTCCAGCCTTGGATTCCTGGAGTCAGAACTGCTGCGTGAAGGAAAAGGAGAATTCGATCTTTCTGAAATGTTTGTAGTTCACAAAACCATGGAAGACCGTGCGGTAAACTATGTACGCTATCACGGAGATGCTTCGTTCTCACCGGGTGGAAGCTTTGAAGACATCGTTTTCTGCTATAAGAACTACGGTATGGTTCCTCAGGACGTAATGCCGGGTATCGAATACGGAGACTCATTGCCTAACCATAATGAGCTGGATGCGGTAGCTGGAGCATACGTACAGGCTATTGGAAAAGGAAATCAGAGCAAACTGAGTCCGGTATGGAAAAAAGGCGTCACAGCCATTTACGATACTTATCTGGGAGAATGTCCGAAAGAATTCACTTACAAAGGAAAGACTTACACTCCAAGAACATTTGCAGATGAAGTGCTTGGACTGAATATGAACGACTATGTATCACTGACTTCTTACACACATCATCCTTTCTACCAGACCTTCAGCATCGAGGTGCAGGACAACTGGCGCAACGCATTGTCTTACAACTTGCCTATCGATGAACTGATGGAAGTGATGGACAATGCCATCAACAACGGATATACTTTCGCATGGGGAGCTGACGTCAGCGAAGAAGGATTTACCCGCGACGGTATTGCCGTATGTCCGAATGCAGAAAAAGGAGCCGAACTGACTGGTTCAGATATGGCACACTGGCTGGGTCTGAGCAAAGCAGACAAGCGCAAAGAACTGACCAGCAAACCGCTTCCGGAAATTGAAGTGACTCAGGAAATGCGTCAGGTAGCATTCGACAACTGGGAAACTACCGATGACCACGGAATGCTTATCTACGGTATCGCTAAAGACCAGAACGGCAAAGAATACTACATGGTGAAAAACTCATGGGGATTAAGCGGCAAGTACAAAGGTATCTGGTATGCATCTAAAGCTTTTGCCAAATACAAAACCATGAACATCCTGGTTAACAAGAAAGCAATCCCTGCACACATCGCAAAAAAATTAGGATTCTAAGGTCCTATTATATAGACTAATTATAAATAAAAAGCGGCTCGTTCCATAAATTTAAGATGGAATGAGCCGCTTTTTTCTTTCTTTTTACTAATTTTACGGATTGAAGTGGATAAGAAGATTTTATCCAATTACAGGTTTTGCCGATTTGATTACTGCAACAAAGTCATACAGACTCACAACTGGCAGACTGGCAAGGCCTCACCCGAAAAGAGAAAAAAGAAAAAACATATATAAATGAACTACAAATGGAACTATCAACCTCCAACACTTCAAGAAAGAGAAGCTGCCAGAGCCCTCTCCAGAGAGATTGGCATCAGTCCTATTTTATGTAAGCTACTGCAGGAAAGAGGTATCCATTCTGCCGCAGAGGCCAAACGTTTTTTCCGACCTCAGCTTAATGACCTCCATGACCCGTTCCTGATGAACGACATGGACGTGGCAGTGGAACGCCTAAACCTGGCCATGGGACGAAAAGAGCGTATCCTGGTGTATGGAGATTATGACGTGGACGGCACTACGGCTGTCGCCCTTGTTTTCAAATTTCTTCAACAGTTCTACTCGAACATCGATTATTATATCCCCGACCGATATAATGAAGGGTATGGTGTGTCGAAAAAAGGAGTAGACTACGCTTACTCCACCGGAGTAAAACTGGTCATCGTACTGGACTGTGGTATCAAAGCAGTAGAAGAAATCAGCTATGCCAAAGAAAAAGGCATCGATTTCATTATCTGCGACCATCATGTGCCCGATGAGGTACTTCCTCCTGCCGCCGCCATTCTGAATGCCAAGCGTCCGGATTCTACGTACCCATACGAACACCTGTCTGGTTGCGGAGTAGGATTCAAGTTTATGCAAGCTTTTGCCCAGAACAACGGCATCGAGTTTCATCAGCTTACCCCCCTACTCGATTTGGTAGCAGTCAGCATCGCATCCGACATTGTGCCTATTATGGGAGAAAACCGTATTTTGGCCTATCACGGACTGCGTCAGCTCAATGCTAACCCCAGCATCGGCCTGAAAGCCATTATTGATGTATGCGGACTGGCAGAGAAAGAAATTACGATGAGTGACATCGTATTCAAGATAGGTCCCCGCATCAATGCTTCGGGAAGAATACAAAACGGAAAGGAAGCGGTCGACTTGCTGATTGAAAAGGATTTTGCGTCTGCATTGAAAAAGAGCAACCGCATCAACAGCTACAACGAAACGCGTAAGGACCTCGATAAGAACATGACAGAAGAGGCTAATAAAATCGTGGACAACCTGTCCGACTTGTCTGAAAGAAGGTCTATCGTGATTTTTAATGAGGACTGGCACAAGGGAGTCATCGGAATTGTCGCTTCGCGTCTGACGGAAATCTACTACCGTCCTGCCGTAGTATTGACACGTACCGAGAACCTAGCTACGGGGTCGGCACGTTCTGTTTCCGGCTTCGATGTGTACAAGGCTATAGAACATTGCCGTGACCTGCTGGAGAATTTTGGCGGGCATACCTATGCGGCCGGTTTATCCATGAAGGTGGAAAATGTGCCGGAATTTACCAGACGGTTTGAAGAATACGTGACTAACCACATTCTTCCGGAGCAGACCAACGCAACGATTCAGATTGATGCACAGCTGGACTTCAGAGACATCACTCCGAAGTTTTTCTTCGACCTGAAGAAGTTCAACCCATTTGGTCCGGAGAACCACAAACCTGTTTTCGCAACCTTGAATGTGTACGATTATGGTACCAGCAAGGTGGTAGGAAGAGACCAGGAACACATCAAACTGGAACTGGTGGACAACAAGTCGAACAACGTCATGAACGGTATTGCTTTCGGACAAAGTTCACAGGTGCGCTATATCAAGACCAAACAGTCGTTCAACATCTGTTATACCATTGAGGAAAATACCCACAAGCGGGGAGAAATCCAACTACAGATAGAAGATATCAAGCCCAGTCGAAGTTAGCGACTCATGACTGACTACCGAAAAATCCTGAAACAATACTGGGGATATGACAATTTCCGAGGTATACAGGAAGACATTATCCGCAGCATAGGCGAAGGCCGGGACACATTGGGACTCATGCCCACAGGAGGTGGTAAATCCATTACCTTTCAAGTGCCCGCCCTCGCCCAAGAAGGATTATGCCTGGTCATTACCCCTCTGATTGCCCTGATGAAAGACCAGGTGAGAAACCTGCGCGAACGGGGCATCAAAGCAACTGCCATCTATTCCGGCATGACGCGCGAAGAGATTGTCATCGCATTGGAGAATTGTATCTTCGGCAACTACAAGTTTCTTTATGTATCTCCGGAAAGACTGGACACCGAAATCTTTCAAATCAAACTCCGCAGCATGCACGTCAGCCTCATCACCGTGGATGAGTCACACTGCATTTCACAATGGGGATACGACTTCCGCCCTGCTTACCTGAAAATAGCGGATATACGTCAGCTACTCCCGGGAGTTCCCGTCATCGCACTGACGGCCACTGCCACTCCGGAAGTGGTCAGCGACATCCAGCAACGCCTTCAGTTCCGCCAGGAAAATGTGTTCCGCATGAGCTTTGAACGGAAAAACCTGGCCTACGTGGTACGTCATACAGAAGACAAGGAAAGTGAACTGCTCCACATACTGCAACGCGTCGACGGGTCGGGAATTGTCTATACCCGCAACCGGAAAAAGACGAAAGAGATTTCCCAGTTCCTGAACCGCAACCACATCACAGCCACTTTTTATCATGCCGGACTTAATGATGAGGCCAAAGATTCCCGACAAAAAGCCTGGCTGAAAGGAGAATTCCGTGTAATGGTAGCCACCAATGCCTTTGGTATGGGAATTGACAAACCGGACGTGCGCGTGGTTATCCACGCCGATGTGCCCGACTCGCCCGAAGCCTACTTTCAGGAAGCCGGACGAGCTGGAAGAGACGGCATGAAAGCCTATGCCGTACTGCTGTTCTGTGCCCGCGATAAAATCACACTTAAACAGAGGGTAAGTGACACATTTCCCGAAAAAAGTTACATCCGCAAAATCTACGAAGACATCAACTTCTATTACCAAATGGCCATGGGAGACGGAAGAGGCTGCACCTTCGCGTTCAATATCGATGAGTTCTGCCGTAACTTCAAGCATTTTCCCGTACAGACCGACAGCGCCTTGAAAATCCTGACTCGCGCAGGCTATCTGGAGTACACTGATGAACAGGATAATGCCTCGCGCATCATGTTTACCATCACCAAGGAAGAACTGTACCGCATCCGCGAACAAAGCGAAGATACAGAGAAACTGCTTCGTATCCTACTGAGAAGCTACACCGGACTTTTCACGGACTATGCTTATATCAGTGAAGACAATCTGTCGACCCGTTCGGGACTGAGCAAACAACAAATCTATGAAACTCTGCTCTCGCTGAGCCGGCAGCATATTTTGCATTATATTCCCGCCAAAAAGACACCTTACATTATCTATACGCGCGAAAGACAAGAAACGGAACGCATTTATTTAAGTAAGGAAGTCTACGAAGACAGAAAAGAAAGCTATGTGCAGCGTATCAACGCCATGATAGAATATGCTGAAAGTGAAAACCGCTGCCGAAGCCGGATGCTGTTACGCTATTTCGGCGAAAAGAACGAGCACAATTGCGGGCAGTGTGACGTATGCCTGCAGCAACATCAGTCCGGCCTAAAGTCGGGAGAGTTTGAAGCCATCAGTCAGCAAATGCAAGCGTTACTGAAAGAAAATCCACTTTCGCTGCAAGAGATAAAGGACAAAATGCAAGTGCCTGAAAATCACCTGATGAAAGTGGTATCCTACTTGGTTTCCGAGGAAATCATCCGGCAAGAGAACGGTTACCTGAAATTCTAATCCACTCATTATAAGCCTCTTTTTGCTTCTCAGTACTTCTTTGGCAGTACTGGAGTACTTCCCCGAAAGTATTCGAGTACTTCCTTGAAAGTACTGGAGTACTCCTTCGGAAGTACTGAAAATTTACCCCTCCGCTTTCAAATGAAAGCACAGGTTTCTTCCCACAAAATAGTCAAATATTTTACTACTTCAAAAAAAGAAGCTATATTTGTAGCCGGATAACTAAAAAATCACCTCATAAAATGAAAGAAGGAAACGAGTTCCGGGAACTCATGATACAAATTTTCCGCACTCGCATGGCCTTTCGACGTGCCATGCAACGCACTCTAAAAGATAATAATGCCGGCATCACCTTCGAAATGCTTCAAGTTTTAAGCAGTCTCTGGCATGAACAGGGCATTACCCAACAGGCACTGGCTGAGCGTACTGCCAAAGACAAAGCCTGCCTGACCAACCTGATGAACAACCTGGAAAAGAAGGGATATGTCTACCGGAAAGAGGATACAAACGACCGACGCAACAAACTGGTGTACCTCACTCCTGAAGGGGAAGCACTTAAAGTCCAGATTCGCCCGATTCTTAATCTGGTATACGCCAATGCAGAAGAAATATTGTCTACCGAACGAACGGCAAAGATATTATCTGAATTAAAAACAGTACAAAATGTCCTTGAAGGTTTCTAACATCATCCGAAAACTGATTTTTACAGGTAGTCTGTTTTGGGCTGTCTCCGCACAGGCACAGCAGGACTCTTTATTCTTGTCGGTCGAACAACTGTTCGAATCGGGCATCAAAAGCAGCCTGCAATTGCAGAGTGACAGTCTGAAAGAAAGAATGGCCCATGAACGGAAATTGTATGCCAAAACCGGCCTGCTTCCTGACCTGGAAATAGGGCTGAAAGGAGGCATCATCGGTCAGCCCGTGGTCTTTCAGAACGGACTTTCCAACCCTATCTACCCTGATACCCCGGACTGGTCGCAGAATTATACGGTCGACTTTAACCAGCCGCTTTATCAGGGGGGAAAAATCCGCCGTTCCATCCAGAAGGCAGACATTGAAACCGAAATAGCCAGACTGCAGCGGATGACGAATCAGGCCGACATCAAATTGGGATTACTCAACCAGTACCTGACGCTTTTTACCTTATTCAAACAGCATCTTGTACTTACCCGTAACATTGAAGAATCAGAACGTCGCCTGCAAGATATACGTCAAATGAAGAAAGAGGGACTTATCACCAACAATGACGTACTGCGCAGCGAAATGCAACTGACCAATGACCGGCTGTCTCTGCAAGAAACGGAAAACAGCATTCACATCGTGTCACAACAACTAAACCTGTTGTTAGGAAATGAACGTAACCTGATTATTACGCCCGACACGACACTGCTTCAACGTGCCACTCCACTGGACAGCTACGACGAATACCTCCTGTCAGCCTACGAGCAGGCACCAGACATGCAGCTGCTACGCAAGGAAACCGAACTGGCCCAAAACCAGATAGAGATAGACCGTGCCTCACGCAGGCCGAACATCAACCTGTATGCGTCGAACACCCTGGCCCGCCCCATCACACGGAGCATGACCGACTTATACAACAATAACTGGAACATCGGACTTTCCGTGTCGTATCCGCTCTCTTCCTTATTCAAGAACGGACACAAAATCAAGGAAAGCCAGCTTCAGGTTGCCGTACAGAAAAAAGAAGAAGAACTGAAAAAACAACAGCTGCAGATGGATATTTACAACGCCATCCTGCGCCACAAGGAAGCCTTGCAGGAAGAAGAAGCCTGGGAATTGTCGGTCCGCCAGGCACAGGAAAACTACCGCATCATGCAAAACCGTTACATGAACCAGCTGGCCATACTCACCGACCTGCTGGATGCCAACTCCGTGTTGCTCAATGCCGAGCTACAGTTGACTTCTTCGCGCACCAGAATCATTTACACCTACTACCAGCTGCAAAAAGCTTGCGGAAGATTATAACTTCACTAAACTATAAAGAATATGACGCTACAAGATACACACAAGAAACTCCGGAAAAGAAGACTGCAGAACATCCTGCTCAACTTTCTATGTATTCTGATTGCCGGCTCCGGACTGATATGGGTGGCCAATTACTTTTGGAAATACATTCATTATGAAATTACGAACGACGCCTTTATTGACCAGTACGTAAGTCCGCTGAACATCCGTGCCTCCGGCTACATCAAGGAAGTACGCTTCAAAGAACATCAGTATGTACACCAGGGAGATACACTGCTGATACTGGACAACCGTGAGTATCAGATAAAGGTGAAAGAGGCGGAAGCTGCCCTGCTGGATGTGAAAGGCTCCAAAGAGGTACTTCATTCCGGTATAGAGACTTCACAAACCAACATCGCCGTGCAAGACGCCAACATTGCCGAAGCGAAAGCCAAACTATGGCAGCTGGAGCAGGACTACCGCCGTTTTGCCAGACTGCTCAAAGAGGAATCTGTGCCCGAGCAGCAGTATGAGCAGGCCAAAGCGTCTTACGAAGCAGCCCAGGCCCGCTATCAGGCATTGTTAGAACAGCGAAAAGCGGCTCAGTCGCAGTTCACTGAAACGACCCGACGAACCACCAGCGCAGAAGCAGCCATCTTGAGCAAGGAAGCCAGCCTGGATTTGGCCCGTCTTAATTTGTCATATACCGTGCTGACGGCTCCGTATGACGGTTATATGGGACGCCGAACCCTGGAACCCGGTCAATATGTACAGGCTGGGCAAACCATCTCGTATCTGGTTCGGAATACGGATAAATGGGTGACAGCCAATTACAAGGAAACACAGATTATCCATATTTACATCGGACAAGAAGTGCGCATCAAGGTAGACGCCCTCCCTGGAAAAGTCTTTCACGGCACTGTAACGGCCATTTCGGAAGCTACGGGCTCCAAATATTCGCTGGTTCCTACCGACAATTCTGCCGGAAACTTTGTCAAAGTACAGCAGCGTATCCCCGTAAGAATTGACCTGAAAGACATAACTCCGGAAGAAATGAGCAGTCTGAGAGCCGGAATGATGGTAGAAACTGAAGCCTTACGCAAATGATGACCATGAAACAACTCGACGTCCCCGTACGTCAATGGGTTCCCGACTGGCTGGGGATGATATGTATCTTCTTCATCATCCTTCCCGTAACCATGCTGAACGGCTCCTACACCGGCAGTATGCTCGAAGTATCCAGTACACTGGGAACCAATACAGAAGACATCACCATGGGATACTATGCCGCTTCTGCCGGGATGGCCATAGCCTACCCCATTGTACCCAAGGTACTTGATGCCCTTTCATCCAAGTTTCTGCTACTGACCGACCTGAGCATACAGTTCCTGCTCAGCTGGGTATGCGCCCGTTCGCAAAACATTGATCTGGTCATCATCTGCAGTTTCTTTATCGGCTTCCTGAAAGGATTTCTCATGCTTTGGTTCATCCGAAGAGCAACCAAGATTTTCAGCCCGAAAAATGTACGAAGTGAGTTCTACTCTTATTTCTACCCGTTAGTATTTGCCGGAGGACAAGTGTCCATGATTGTGACCGCTGAGCTGGCCTATCACTACAACTGGCAATACATGTATTACTTCATGATGATGATGCTCATGGCATCCATTCTGATTGTCATCGTCTGTTTCCGTCACAACCGGCCGCTTAAACCTATCCGACTTTCAGAGTTGCACATTCGGGAAATGCTTGTCATTGCCACCGGATTGCTGATGCTGATGTACGTCATCAACTATGGGAAAGTACTCGACTGGATGTCTTCTTTTAAGATCCGGCTCTATCTGGTCATTGCTCCCATCTTAATTGCGTTCTTCATCTGGAAACAATATCACTCCAAACAGCCGTATGTAAACCTGGCCCCATTGTACCAGCCAAAAGCCATCGTAGGTTACTTCTACATGATGCTGGTCATGTTTTTCAGTACCTCTACCACCCTGCTGACCAATTATATGACCAGCATTCTGAAGGTAGACAGTACGCACACGTACCAGCTTTACATCTATCTGTTGCCGGGATATGCATTGGGAGCATTCATCTGCTTCTGGTGGTTCCGCTGGCAACGTTGGCGTTTCCGCTTTCTGATAGCCGGCGGTATGAGTTGTTTTGCAGCCTTTTTCGGCATATTGTATTTCACGGTTTCTCCTGAAAGCACATACGAGATGCTTTTTCTTCCCGTATTCTTAAGAGGATTAGGCATGCTGGTACTCATCATAGCCTTTGCTCTGTTCGCCGTAGAAGAGCTGAATCCCAAGTTCCTGCTGGCCAATGCCTTTTTTCTGATTTGCTTCCGTTCGGTACTGGCCCCCATTCTGGCAACCTCTTTTTACAGCAATACCCTCTACCGGCTGGAGCAAAAATACATGTACTCCCTGTCCGAGACAATCAGTCAGACCGACCCGCTGGCTGCCAGCCAGTTCAATCAGTCCCTCACACAGCATCTGGCACAAGGGCACGAATATACCGAAGCTACACAAATGGCTACTCAGACACTCCATGCCACCCTACAGCAACAAAGCCTTCTGCTTTCGCTCAAGCACATATTAGGCTATCTGTTTGTCATCTCACTGGTCATAGCCATTGTTTCACGTTTCATACCGTTCCATAAGACAATTCGCGTGAAATACACCAAAGCAGGCGACGATATGGTATAAAAATAAGGAGACTGTCCGATTCAGCATCACGACAGTCTCCTTATTTATAAACATTTCTCAGAATTCAATAATCAATGATTTACGAGGAGATATTACCAGATTCTTTGTCAAGTCAATCTTTTTCCCACTCGAAACATCTCTACCTTCTTTAGAATCCTTAGTCAAGACAGTATAGCACTCACTATCCAGAATTTGTTCTGAGCCAGTGCTATTCAGCACAATCATTTCAGTTTTTCCTTCGTGTACATGAGAATACATATATATCCCTCTGTGAGGAATATGATACTTCACTGTTTTGTTTTCTGCCATTTATGTTTAGTTTAATTTTGCGGGCGCAAATATATGTATTTAAAACATATTTCTAAAACAGAACAATGAAGTTTTTCGTTTATTTATGCAATTTTCATGACATAAATCAATTCTCAATATACTTCTACCTTGGCAGCCAGCGACTTACACTTGTCACGCAGTGCATCCAAATCACCGTCATTCTTATCATAGCAAACCACCACTCCCATACGACGATTCAAGCGGGTAGCAGGTTTACCGAAAATACGAAGATAAGTATTAGGCTGAGAACAAACAAGTTCCTCTCCTCTATACTGCGGTGCCTTTTGGCTGGAAACAGGAGAAAGAATTACGGCACTAGCTCCGATATGTTCCTGTGTAATACCTGGAATCGGAAGTCCCAACACTGCATATAAATGCAGCTCAAACTCGTTCAGGTTTTGTGTATTGGCCAGTGTAACCATCCCTGTATCATGCGGACGAGGAGACAATTCAGAGAAATAGACTCCGTTTTCGTGGCTCAGGAAGAATTCTACTCCCCACAAGCCATAGCCCGTCAAAGCACGAGTCACCTTCTCTGCCATTTGCTGAGCCTCAGCCAGATGTTCCGGTGCGATATGAGCCGGCTGGAAACTTTCACGGTAGTCACCGCCTTTCTGCACGTGTCCGATAGGAGGACAGAACAAAGTAGGACCATCCTTCTGTGTCACGGTCAGCAGGGTAATCTCACTGTCAAAGTGAATGAACTCTTCTACAATGAGTTCCTTAATATCCCCACGGCTTCCGCTGCATCCGTATTCCCAAGAATACTTCAAGTCTTCCTCACTCTTGGCGACAGACTGTCCCTTACCTGAAGAAGACATCAACGGTTTGATGACACAAGGATAGCCGATCTTTCCGGCAGCTTCCTTCAGTTCTTCATAAGAAGAAGCGTAAAAATACTTTGCCGTCTTCAGTCCCAGTTCCTTCGCTGCCAAATCACGGATAGCCTTACGGTTCATCGTAAAATTCACCGCACGGGCACTTGGTACAACCTGTATACCTTCTTTTTCCAGGTGATAAAGCCGTTCAGTACGAATTGCTTCTATTTCAGGAACAATTATATCCGGACGATACTTTTCTACCACACGGTCCAAAGCTTCTCCATCCAACATACTGAATACCTCGCATGCATCTGCCACCTGCATAGCCGGTGCACCAGCATAAGAGTCACACGCAATTACATACTGTCCCAAACGCTGGGCAGCAATGGTAAATTCCTTTCCGAGTTCCCCGGAACCCAACAAAAGTATTTTTTTAGTCATATTATTATAAGGTTTATGCTTCTTTCTGCAAAGATAATATTTTTCCTCGGACCTTATACTACAGCCGGCAGATTTATCAAGCTTCAGCTTCTGTTTCGGCCAGCTTCTTCAATGACAGTACTTCTGCTCCGTCTGCTCCCAAAAGGCTTACGGTTCCGTCTGACTTGATTTCAAAGCTACGTACTTCATCCAAAGCTTTCAAGATAGAAGACTCCACATCCATGTCCGGGCATGCCATCATGGTAGAAATCATCTGACTGAAACGGAGGGAAGCAGCCTGTCCTTCTTCCTGTGTGAAAGAACCGTTTATCGTATTGCAGCTGGCATTACCGTGTACTCTTTTTTCTGCTACATTGAAAACCAATTGCGGCTGTTTTTCTACTTCTCCTACAGGATTGCCTTTTACAGATACAATTTCCCAGGCACCATTCAGGTCGTTTACAGAAACCTCTGCCACTTCACGCTTCTGCAACAATATTACCGGTTTACCTTCCGCATCGTTCAGCGCTACATCTTCACCTACTGTTTCATATCCAGCCACTTTATTCAATGCTTCCAGTACATTCTGTTCCAATGTCATATCCGGACACATCATCCGAGTAGCAGCCACCTGACCAAATTTCACTTTTCCGGCATTCAGGGTATCCAACTCAAAGCTTCCCATCAGGCGATTGCATCCAGCATTGCCATACAAACGGTGTCCGTCCTTGTCAAAGCCCAAGAATGGTGCATTTTCCGCACTCACCTTTTCTCCGTTCACTTCTACAATATTCCATTCCCCAGTAAAGTCTACTACTGCTACCGAATTCTTTCCGGTTCCACAACTCATCAGTGCGCAAGCCAAAGCTGCGGCTGCAAAATACTTCTTATTCATAACTTGTTTTTCCTTTTTAATCTTAATCACAAATTCACAAACAATCCATTTTTAAGAATTGTTCATTTACAAAAATACGTATATCCCCAGAATACTGCACCATATTTTGAATTATTTTCTATCTTTGCATACTGAACGGTAACGTTTACCGGGCATTTAAAGTTTCAAAGTAATAAATGAGTAAAGTATTGATTATCGGTGCAGGCGGTGTAGGTACCGTTGTTGCACACAAAGTGGCTCAGCATCCGGAAGTCTTTTCTGAAATCATGATTGCCAGCCGCACACAGTCAAAATGCGACGCAATTGTCAAAGCAATTGGTAACCCCAACATCAAGACCGCTAAGGTAGATGCCGACAATGTGGATGAACTTGTGTCTTTATTCAACAGTTTTAAACCCGAAATCGTTATTAACGTAGCACTTCCCTACCAGGATTTAACGATTATGGAAGCGTGTCTTCAGGCGGGAGTGAACTACCTGGATACAGCAAACTACGAGCCTAAAGACGAGGCACACTTTGAATACAGCTGGCAGTGGGCATACAAAAAACGCTTTGAAGATGCCGGACTGACTGCCATTCTGGGTTGCGGATTCGACCCGGGAGTAAGTGGAGTATATACCGCATACGCAGCAAAACATCATTTCGATGAGATCCACTACCTGGACATCGTAGACTGCAATGCCGGAAATCACCACAAGGCTTTCGCTACCAACTTCAATCCGGAAATCAACATCCGCGAAATCACGCAGAACGGACGTTATTACGAAAACGGACAATGGGTTACTACCCAGCCGCTGGAATTCCACAAAGACCTGACCTATCCTAACATCGGTCCGCGTGATTCTTATCTTCTGTACCATGAAGAACTGGAATCACTGGTCAAGAATTTCCCGACCATCAAGCGTGCCCGTTTCTGGATGACTTTCGGACAGGAATACCTGACTCACTTGCGTGTAATCCAGAACATCGGTATGGCCAGCATCGAACCTATCAACTACAACGGTATGGAAATCGTTCCGCTGCAGTTCCTGAAAGCCGTGCTGCCTAACCCGCAAGACCTTGGCGAGAACTACGAAGGCGAAACGTCAATCGGTTGCCGCATCCGTGGTATCAAAGACGGAAAAGAACATACATATTATGTATACAACAACTGCTCTCACCAGGCAGCTTATCAGGAAACAGGTATGCAGGGCGTAAGCTACACCACCGGTGTACCGGCCATGATTGGTGCCATGATGTTCCTGAAAGGATTGTGGAAACGTCCGGGCGTATGGAACGTAGAAGAGTTCGATCCGGATCCATTCATGGAAGCTTTAAACAAATACGGATTGCCTTGGCATGAAGTATTCGACGGTGACCTGGAACTGTAATTACATTACCTTAATCATAAAAAGAATCAAGAATGAAGAAGGAGTACTCATTCTTCGTTCCTGATTCTTTTTTTCTAAAAATTTCCCTTACGATATGAATATTGGAGACAAAGCTCCCGAAATACTGGGAATCAACGAAAAAGGTGAAGAAATCCGCCTGAGCAATTATGCAGGCAAAAAAATCGTACTCTATTTTTACCCTAAAGACATGACTTCCGGCTGTACGGCACAGGCCTGCAACCTTCGCGACAACTATGCCGAACTCAAGCAAGCAGGTTACGAAGTAATAGGCGTCAGCATCAACGACGAGAAGTCACACCAGAAATTCATCGAAAAGAACCAGCTTCCGTTCACACTGATTGCCGATACGGAACACAAACTGGTAGAGACCTTCGGTGTATGGGGAGAAAAAAGCATGTACGGACGCAAATACATGGGTACCTTCCGTACCACTTTTATCATTAACGAAGAAGGCATTATCGAACGGATTATTTCTCCTAAAGAAGTAAAGACCAAAGACCATGCCTCACAAATCTTACAGTAATTTATGGCAAAAAAAGACGAATTAGAGTTTGAAGGTGGCATTGAAAATGCCCCGAAACCCAATAACAGCGAAAAACTGAAAGCCCTGCAGGCCGCCATGGACAAGATTGAAAAGAGCTTTGGAAAAGGCTCTATCATGAAAATGGGCGATGACCACGTACAGGAAGTAGAAGTCATCCCGACCGGTTCTATCGCCTTGAACGCCGCACTCGGTGTAGGAGGTTATCCGAAAGGACGTATCATCGAAATCTACGGTCCGGAATCATCTGGTAAGACCACACTGGCCATTCATGCCATTGCCGAAGCACAGAGAGCAGGCGGTATCGCCGCTTTCATCGATGCTGAGCATGCATTCGACCGTTTCTATGCTGCCAAGTTAGGAGTGGACATCGACAACTTGTGGATTTCACAGCCTGACAATGGTGAACAGGCACTGGAAATCGCCGAACAGCTGATTCGTTCATCGGCCATCGACATCATTGTCATCGACTCTGTAGCAGCACTGACTCCGAAAGCAGAAATCGAAGGCGACATGGGCGACAACAAGGTCGGTTTGCAAGCCCGCCTGATGTCACAGGCACTGCGCAAGCTGACTTCTGCCATCAGCAAAACCAACACCACTTGTATCTTCATCAACCAGTTGCGTGAGAAGATCGGTGTAATGTTCGGTAACCCCGAAACTACCACCGGTGGTAACGCCCTGAAGTTCTATGCTTCTGTCCGTCTGGACATCCGTCGCGCCACTCAGTTGAAAGACGGTGAAGAAGTTATCGGTAACCAGGTACGTGTCAAAGTTGTAAAGAACAAGGTAGCTCCTCCTTTCCGCAAAGCCGAATTCGACATCATGTTTGGTGAAGGCATCTCTCGCAGCGGTGAAATCATCGACTTGGGAGCAGAATTAGGTATCATCAAGAAGAGCGGTTCATGGTACAGCTACAACGACACCAAATTAGGTCAAGGACGTGATGCTGCTAAACAGTGCATTCAGGATAATCCGGAACTGGCCGACGAACTGGAAAAACTGATTTTTGATGCATTGAAAGACAAGGAATAAACTGATTCTTTATTTATATAGAAAACGGATTCACCGTGCTGGAGTTCAGCGGGTGAGTCCGTTTTTTATGCAAGCTAAAATGCCCGTCTCCGCATCGTATACCACATAAAGAAAAACCACCCCAAGTTTATCTGAAAATCTTACCACACACTCTACGTTTCGCGCAGCAAAAACCTACGTTTCACGATAGGAAAACGTACGTTTCCGCCAAGGAACACATAAGTTTCCCGTTCGAGAAACATAAAAAAGACAAAAGGAAATAAGCATATACGCCACGGCATTCAGCACTTATCAAATGAAGATTCCCTTACATGTTTCCTCTTTTCCCAGGCAAGCAATACCCCAAGCAATTTGTCTTATTTTTTCTTTTTCTTTCTTTTTCTTTCTTTTTCTTGATAAAAAGCGAGGGAAAATACAGAAAAATACGTTATATTTACCACTGAGAATAAAATAACAGGTAACTAAAAAACAAAACTATGACACTAAAACACTCGCTTTCTTTCATATTTTGCCTGGCTTTTACCACCATCGCAGCTTGGGCTCAGAGTAACAAGTTTTCAAACTCCATCTTCCGCTTTGCCACTCGTGCCGAAGGACAAATGCTGATTACGGAACTGGATGACTATACCCGCAACTGGAACCAGTTTGACATTGACATACGTCTTCAAAAACCGCAAGGACGCAAATCACAGCTGTTGCAGTTTGCCATGGAACAGACACTCAACTGGAGTGACGCAGAAAAAGAGCGTATCAGCAAGGCTATGAAAAGCCTGGATGCAGAAATCAAAAAACAAAGTTACAACCTCGATTTCCCGAAAGAAATCATCTTTGTAAAAACTACCCAGAAGGAAGAAGGCAATGCAGAGGCTTACACCCGCGTAAACTGGATTGCCATCGGCGAACATGCGTTGAAGGAAGCTTCGGATGCAGATTTGAAATACCTTGTAGCCCATGAGTTGTTTCACCTGCTGACACGACAGAATTCCAACTTCAAGAAAGACATTTACAAGGTCATCGGATTCACGGTGATTGAAAAAGAAATTATCTTCCCGTCCGATTTGGCAGAGATTCGTATTTCCAATCCAGACATCAGCCGATATGACAGTTACGGCACGTTTACCATCGGCGGACAGAAGCAATATTGCACCATGGTGATTTATACCGACAGACCTTATGATGGAAAAACGCTCTTCGACTACCTGAAAGTGGGACTTGTTCCTTTGAACGGTGATTTTGTTCCTATTCAGAAGGCTGGAAAGACAATCATTTATGCACTGGATGAAGCGGAAGATTTCTACACACAAGTAGGAAAGAACACCAACTATCTCATTCATCCGGAAGAAATCATGGCAGATAACTTTGCCTTCACGCTGATTGGCAAGAAGGACCTTGCCAATCCGGAAATAATCCAGAATGTACAAAAAGTACTGAAGGCCAAAAACCGATAAACAATCTTCTTTTACAGATATAAAAAAAGTCAGGCAACCGCTGAAGTGCCTGACTTTTTTTATGACTTATGAGATTATCTTTTCCGGTAATCCTTCTCGATGGCTAAGGTTATCCAGTTGGCTAAGGCCTGACGATTGTCGGCAATGACCAGACGTTTCTGATCCTGCGCATTCTGGATATTTCCTACTTCCAGGAAAACAGCTACCGGAGTCGTATTGCGAAGAACGAACAGGTTACGTTCGCTCACCGTACCATCAAATCCGCGGTTAGGCTGATGACGGTCATACTTGGAACGGAAAGTCCGCTGTATTTCCCTCGCCAGCCGCTTTCCTTTCGAACTGCCCGGTGCATGATAGAAATACACATCTGTCTGGTTGTTCCGGGCCCGACTGTCTACATGGATAAATACGGCACGCTTGTAGCTGCTCTTATCCTTCCGGTACATGCGGTTCACCGCATCACAACGCTGTTGCAGACGGGCTACCTGATTCAACGGAATAGCCTTTCCCATGCAAGTTTCCCGCTTGCTGTTATTCAGAACAGCCTGGTCACGAATCCCATCCTTTGCATCCTGAATGATAAAATGCACTTTGGCCCCACGTTTCATCAACTCGCGTCCCAAGCGAAGAATGATGTCGTAAGCATACTCATCTTCATGCAATTCTTTTCCGCGGTATTTACCAATGCAGCCAGGATCCGGTCCCCCATGTCCGCTGACAAGATAGAAAGTGGCTCCTTTCAAGGAACTGGAAGTTACCGCATACGACGCATATTTCTTTCCAAACAGCGGTTCATAATGTCCCTTCTTCTTTCCCGTCATTCCCGAAGGAAAGCACAGCAAGCCACATAAAATCAAACATAAGAACTTCTTCATCACTTCAGCAGTTCATCTATCTTCTTACAAAGAGAAGCAAACTCCTCTTCATTATACAAGCGGGTCATCATCACGATTTTACCCTCCTTATCTATCAGCACGTTACGGGTGATTCCGGCATTGCGTTCCGCATATTTGGCAAAAATATCTGCTCCCGGATCAAGTCCTAACGGATAAGTCACTCCTGTCTGCTTGGCAAAGGCTTTCACTCGTTCCAGCGGCTCGTCACGGTCAATTCCATAAAGCGCAAAGGAAGTATTGTCCTTATGTTTCTGCCAGATGTCTTTTTCAATAAAAGGCATTTCCTTACGGCAGACTCCACACCAGCTTGCGGTAAACTGCAACATGACTACCTTTCCCTTAAGTTCTGACAATTTCACCTTGCGTCCGTCCGTCAGCTTCATTTCAAAGTCGGGAGCCGTATCGCCTACCTTGACAATATATCCGGCTGCATCAGGAACCGGCTGAGAGGCTGTAAGTGGTGCATGGCCGCCTAAAAGTCCCATCAATGTCAATGCAAAAATAAGCTTCTTCATACTCATTCTAAATTATATTTCGGCTCAAAGATAGTACAAAAAATTAAAATACAGACACATTCGGCAAGAAACCTGCCTGCAAAAAGAATATCAGAAAGTGCGAAAAGGACTGAAAGAAAATGCTTTTTATTACTTTTCGGTATGTTTATACAGAAACTTTATTAACTTTGCGAATTATGAAGAACAAAGCGTACACCCTTGCGCTTTTATTGTAAATCAACATAAAAGAGAAGAACTATGGATTGCACCAACATCATCGGAGAAAAAATAAAATCGCTCCGAACCAATCAAGAAATAAGTATACAGGAACTGGCAGAACGCGCAGGGCTAACCGTGGAACAGGTAAGCCGCATTGAGGAAAACATTGACATTCCTTCGCTGGCTCCGCTGATTAAAATAGCACGTGCATTGGGAGTACGTCTGGGCACTTTCCTGGACGACCAGACCGGTGAAGCCGGACCGGTTATCTGCCGCAAAGGTGAGGCAGACGATACCATCGGATTTTCAAACAATGCTACGCACGCCCGCCAGCACATGCATTATCATTCATTGTCAAAAAGCAAGGTGGACCGTCACATGGAACCGTTCATCATCGACATCGACGCCAACGACGAAAAAGACTTCTTTCTGTCGGCACATGAAGGAGAAGAGTTTATCATGGTACTGAAAGGGGAGCTGGAAATCAGTTATGGAAAAAGCAACTATCGCCTGAAAGAGGGAGATACCATTTATTATGATTCTATCGTACCGCACCATGTACACACAGCCGAAGGACAGGCTGCACAAATTCTGGCCGTAGTCTACACTCCGGTATAAGTCTCACACAAATCTTCAACGACATGTTACAACTTTCTGAAAGAACATTAGGCGACTGGCTGGAGCATTGGGCGGAAGTGACTCCGGACAAAGAATACATTGTATATTCCGACCGCAACTTGCGTTTTACGTGGAAACAGTTTAACGAGCGTGTGGACCACATGGCCAAAGGTTTGCTGGCCATCGGCGTGAAAAAAGATACTCACGTAGGCATCTGGGCCCGCAATGTGCCCGACTGGCTGACATTTCTGTATGCCTGTGCCAAAATAGGTGCCGTGGCTGTTACGGTCAACACGAACTACAAGCAGGCGGAACTGGAGTACCTCTGCGAAAACTCCGACATGCATACTCTGTGTATCGTAGACGGAGAAAAGGACAGCAACTTCGTGGAAATGACCTACACCATGCTGCCCGAACTGAAACTCTTCGAACGGGGCCACATGAAGAGCAAGCGTTTCCCTCACATGCGCAATGTGGTGTACATCGGTCAGGAAAAATACCGTGGCATGTATAACACGGCAGAGATTCTGCTGTTAGGAAGCAACATTGACGATGAGGAACTGATTAAGGCCAAGAAGCTGGTAAGCTGCCATGATACGGTGAACATGCAGTATACCTCCGGTACTACGGGATTCCCCAAAGGGGTTATGCTTACTCACTATAATATTGCCAACAACGGATTTCTAACTGGTGAGCACATGAAGTTCACGGCCGATGATAAGTTGTGCGTATGTGTTCCACTTTTCCATTGCTTCGGTGTGGTACTGGCCACCATGAACTGCCTGACGCATGGCTGCACACAGGTCATGATAGAGCGCTTCGACCCGTTGCTCGTACTGGCTTCCATACACAAGGAACGCTGTACGGCTCTCTACGGCGTACCGACCATGTTCATTGCCGAACTGCATCACCCCATGTTCCCCATGTTCGACTTGTCGAGCCTGCGCACGGGTATCATGGCCGGCTCTCTCTGTCCTGTGGAACTGATGAAACAGGTAGAAGAAAAAATGTTTATGCGCGTCACCAGTGTATACGGACTGACAGAGGCTTCACCGGGTATGACCCACAGCCGCATTGACGACGATCCGGAAGTACGTTACACCACCGTAGGACATGACTTTGAGTTCACGGAAGTGAAAGTAATTGATCCGAATACCGGAGAAGAATGCCCGGTGGGTGTACAAGGCGAAATGTGTAACCGGGGCTACAACACCATGAAAGGTTACTACAAAAACCCGGAAGCTACAGCCGAGGTAATCGACGCCAACGGATTCCTGCATTCCGGTGACTTGGGAGTAAAGGATGAAAACGGAAACTATCGCATCACGGGCCGCATCAAGGACATGATTATCCGCGGAGGAGAAAATATTTACCCGCGCGAAATCGAAGAATTCCTCTACAAGATGCCGGGCATCAAGGATGTGCAGGTGGCCGGAGTGCCTTCCAAAAAATACGGTGAGGCAGTGGGAGCTTTCATCATTCTGCACGAAGGATACACCATGAATGAATTTGATGTACGTGAGTTTTGTCAGGGGAAAATAGCCCGCTACAAAATTCCCAAATACATTTTCTTCGTAAAGGAATTCCCCATGACAGGAAGCGGAAAAATCCAGAAATTCAAACTGAAAGATTTGAGTCTGAAACTGTGTGCCGAACAAGGCATCGAAATCATATAAAAAACGGCCCGGAATCCTTCTTTCTCAAGAACAGATTCCGGGCCGGAATTTTATCGACAAATTGCTTGCTTTATTTCTTTACAATCTTCACCAGCAACGTCTTGCTGTCTAAGTTGCCTTTGGTGTCGTATGCTTCCGATTTCACCAGTCCCACTCCTTTGGCATACCATTCGGTCACGCGCAGTGTAGTGGTTTTCAGCACAATCTTTGTACGCTGCAGGTAAGAAATCTTCACACAGTCAAACTTTCCGGCTGTAGTGCTGATGGTTTCATTTCCCATGTAAGCTGCACCAGACACATTCACTTCATTCTTCAACATATTGCGAACTACCTGATAAGAGCGGTCAGGAATACTTTCCCCACCTTTGGCACCGTCTTTGATAGTAAATGAATTGTCGCCTTTAAACTTAAGTTTCTCCAGCAAACCTAAACGGGCAGCCTCGTTGTATTTAGCAGGGTCGGAATCAGAATCCACATACGGACCGTACATCAAATCTTCCGTACATACCGTATTGGCTCCATCGTAGCTCCAGTTGAACAAGGTATAGCTGGTATTGTTCTTTGCCTTTGTAGTGACAATCTTATCATAGTAGGCAGCCTGAAGCTTTCCGTCCACTTTCTCTACCTTACTTACGGTCATGGTTTCATCCGATGTACTCTGACCAATTTCATCGTAATTCACATAGTGCAATTCTGTACCCTCTGTCGTGCAGAAATATTGTGCCTGCATGGAATGGCAAGCCAAAACCGCTGCCACCAAAAACATTAGCCTCTTCATAGTTTCATCTTTTAAAGTAAAATACGGTGCAAACATACAAATTTCTTTCTTTTTTCTGCCTATCTTTGCCACAGAAAAAACATTAAATCAGTTTATCATGGGATTATTATCATCTTTATTCGGAAAAAGTAAATCCGATGCAAACGAACAAGAGAAACAAGACAAGAAGAATTTCGACATCCTGAAATATGACGGCATCCGTGCCCGCAACATGGGCAAACTGCCCTACGCCATCAAATGTTTTGAAGAAGCAGTGGCACTTCAAGAAGAAAAGGAAACGCTGGGTTTACTGGCCAGTGCATATCTTCAGGCTAACCGCACGGAGGATGCGCGCATTACCCTTGACCGGCTGATTGCCAAAGATGAGACAAACGTACAGGCCTTGCTGTCTCTGGCCAGCGTATGCTATATACAAGAAGACTATGAAGGTATGGAGAAAGCCAGCCAGAAAGCCATCGCCCTGGATGAAAAGAATGCCCAGGCTTACTATTTAGCCGCTCGTGCAGCACGTGGCTTGAAAAATGACTTGCAAGCCATTGTCATGCTGACCAAAGCCATCGTACAAAACGAGAGTTTCACAGAAGCCTACCTTCTGCGTGCCGAAGTGCTGTGGGAAATGCGTCAGGCAAAAGATGCGCTCAATGACTTGGAACAGGTGCTGAAACTGAATCCGGAAGAAGAGGAAGCGCTTCTACTGAAAGCTACCATCCATATCGGTATGGGAGAAAATCAGGAAGGAGAAGCATGCGTGGAACAGGTTATAGCTTTGAACCCGTTCAACGTGAAAGCGTATTTGCTGAAAGGTGGCTTGCTAATAGAGGAAAAACAACTGGACAAGGCACTCGAGAATTATCAGGAAGCTATTGAACTGATTCCGCAGGAAGCGCAGCTGTACCAGGAAAGAGGACGCGTTCACCTGCTGATGGGCGACAAGGCCGGTGCAGCAGAAGACATGAAAAAGGCCATCGAGCTGGCGCCTGAAAAGGAAAACCTGATTTCCGGCAATTTCAACAACTTTGAAAAGAGCAATCTGCAAACCGGAATCTACTAAACGATACTCTTCAAAAAAGGACGGGTGCGGAACATTCATTCGATGAAATTCCGCACCCGTCCTTTTATATATAATAGATGCATTAAAGTGCTTCGTAAGCTGCTTTCAACTGCTGTAAGGCTTTTTCAAGTGTCACACGCGGACAACCTACATTCATTCGCATAAAGCCTGCTCCTTCCTTACCGAACATCTCTCCATCGTTCAATGCCAGTCCGGCTTTGTCGACAAAGAAAGCATTCAATGCCTCGTGCGACAATCCCAGTTCGCGACAATCCAGCCAAATCAGGTAAGAAGCCTGCGGACGCATCACCTTAATCTTAGGAGTATGTGCTTTTGTATAGGCATCTGCATAGTCAATATTTCCCTGAATATAAGCCAGACACTGTTTCAGCCACTCCTCTCCTTCAGTGTAAGCAGCGGTTACGGCAGGCCAGGCAAATACATGTCCCGCATTCAGTTCTCCTGCATCCAGGTAAGTCACAAAACGTGAACGAAGTCCTTCATTGTAAATAATGGTATGCGAAGCGGCTACTCCCGGCATATTGAAAGTCTTGCTGGGTGCCATGAAAGTAACAGAGTTATTACGGGCTTTTTCTGACACCATGGCAAAAGGCAGATGCTGATAAGGCGGTAAAGTCAGGTCGGCATGAATTTCATCCGAAAAGACAATCACATTGTCATCAGCACAGATTTCGGCCAGTTCCTGCAATTCGTCTTTCTTCCAAACCACTCCTCCCGGGTTGTGAGGATTACACAGAATCAATACCCGTACTCCCTTTATGGAACGGCGAATCAAATCCAGATCCATACGATAATGTCCGTCCACTTCCTTCAACGGGCATTCCACCAAGCGACGGTTGTTGCGTGTCACCAGCCAGGCAAAAGGATGGTACACCGGAGGCATAATCATAATCTTGTCGCCCGGATCCGTGAAACAGTTGATGGCCATACCCAAACCCGGTACTATGCCTGGTACAAAATTGATTTCTTCCTTCTCTACCGACATGCCATAACGTTTCTTTACCCATCCGATAATAGACTGATAGTAATCGTCTGAACGGAAAGTATATCCTAACACCGGATGTTCGCAACGCTTGCGAATGGCTTCCAAAATAAACGGAGGTGTGGCAAAATCCATATCGGCCACCCACATCGGAATCAAATCAGACTTTCCCCATACGTTTACCATACCGTCTACTTTCTCGCAACATGTGCCGCGACGATCAATCACTTCATCAAAATTATAGTTCATGTTCTTATTTGTTTTGGCTGTTTTACAAATGAAATATCTCTATGCAACAAAGGTAAGAAAATACATTCATATCCGCCATTCTGAGGCTATTTTTTAAAAATAAGAAGAAAAAGTTTGTCGGAACATTTGTTTTTTAAAGAAAAGTATTACATTTGCAGCAGAAATAACAACAAAATAACAAACAAATGAGAACATTTGCATCATACTTCTTCTTTTACTTTTATTTCTTTTACTTTAGCAATGAAGTGAAGCGGGAGTTTGCATGCATACGTTAATAGAGAAAACAAGAATGAAATGATAATACAAAGTCCCGCTTCGATGGAGCGGGACTTTTTTTATAGTTACACAAAAGATGAAGAAGATAGCCATACAAGGAGTTCCGGGCTCGTATCACGACATTGCAGCCCATAAGTTTTTCAAGGATGAAGAAATCGAACTGATTTGCTGCAACACATTCGAAGAGGTGTTCGATAACCTGAAAAAAGACAGCAGCATCATCGGAATGATTGCCATTGAGAATACGATTGCCGGAAGCCTCCTTCACAATTACGAATTGCTCAGAGACAGTGGAGCTACGATTATCGGAGAACATAAATTACGAATCAGCCACAGCATCATGTGTCTACCCGGAGAAGACTGGAGCACACTGACAGAAGTAAACTCCCATCCGGTAGCACTGGCACAATGCCGGGATTTCCTGCAACACCATCCACAACTGAAGGTGGTAGAAACGGAAGATACCGCAGGCAGTGCACGCGACATCAAGGAAAAGGGATTAAAAGGACATGCTGCCATCTGCTCCAAATATGCAGCCGAGCTTTACGGCATGAAAATCCTGCAGGAAGGTATTGAAACCAACAAGCATAATTTCACCCGCTTTCTGGTGATATGCGATCCCTGGATGGCCGACGAACTGAAAGACCGTTCCAAAATCAACAAGGCCAACATTGTTTTCTCCCTGCCTCATAATGAAGGAAGCTTGTCACAAGTGTTATCCATCTTTTCGTTCTATCACATTAACTTGACAAAAATACAGTCGTTGCCCATCATCGGGCGGGAATGGGAATACCTATTCTACGTAGACGTGATGTTCAACGACTATTTGAGATACAAACAATCCATTGACGCAGTAATGCCATTAACCAAAGCACTTAAAATTTTAGGAGAATATGCAGAAGGAGAATCAACCTTATAAGATAGAGCCGGCCAGCCGACTGAGCCTCGTCAGCGAATACTACTTCAGCCGGAAACTGAAAGAAGTGGCACGGATGAACGCCGAAGGAAAGAATGTCATCAGCTTAGGAATCGGAAGCCCTGACATGCCGCCTTCAGAAGAGACCATCAACGTGTTGTGTGAGAATGCCCGCAAGCCGGACGCACACGGCTACCAGCCTACGGTGGGAATACCGGAACTGCGCAAGGCCATGGCCGACTGGTATAAAAGATGGTATGACGTAGACCTGGACCCGGCTACGGAAATCCAGCCGCTTATCGGTTCGAAAGAAGGTATCCTCCACGTCACACTGGCACTGGTGAACCCCGGTGACCAGGTGCTGGTTCCCAACCCGGGATACCCTACTTACACTTCACTGAACAAGATTTTGGGAAGTGAAATCGTGAACTACAACCTGCGGGAAGACAATCACTGGCAACCGGATTTCGAAGAGCTGGAAAAGATGGATTTAAGTCGGGTAAAAATCATGTGGACCAACTATCCCAACATGCCGACCGGTGCCAATGCTACCATGGAGCTTTACGAGAAGCTAGTGGATTTTGCACGCCGTCACCAGATTGTCATCGTCAACGACAATCCGTATAGTTTCATTCTGAACCGCAAACCTATCAGTATCCTGAACGTACCGGGAGCCAAAGAATGCTGTATCGAGTTCAACTCCATGAGCAAGAGTCACAACATGCCGGGATGGCGCGTAGGTATGCTGGCAACCAATGCCACTTTCGTACAGTGGATTCTGAAAATCAAGAGCAACATTGATTCTGGTACTTTCCGCCCCTTGCAGCTGGCTGCCGCACAGGCTTATCACAACAGCGCAGAATGGCATGAAGAAGCCAATATCCAGACTTACGCACGCCGCCGGAAACTGGCTGAAGAAATCATGCATACCTTGGGATGTACCTTCGACCCGGAACAAGTAGGTATGTTCTTGTGGGGACGCATTCCAGACCACTATGCCGACGTAGAAGAACTGACCGAGAAAGTCTTGCACGAAGCCCGCGTGTTCATCACTCCGGGATTCATTTTCGGCAGCAACGGAAAACGGTATATCCGTATTTCACTCTGTGCCAAAGAGCCTCAACTGGAAGAGGCGTTAAAACGAATCCAGGCCATCATGAATAAATAACATTACAAAAATCAAATACTACCATGGAACAGTTAGATTTACTCCCTATTGAACTGGAAGGTGTTTCTCAGGAACGCCCGTTAATCATTGCAGGCCCTTGCAGTGCCGAAACAGAAGAACAAGTTATGACTACAGCCAAGTCACTGTCTGACAAAGGTATCAAGATATTCCGTGCTGGAATCTGGAAACCCCGTACCAAACCGGGAGGTTTCGAAGGTATCGGTGTGGAAGGTCTTTCCTGGCTGAAAGAAGTGAAGAAGGAAACCGGTATGTACGTAGCCACGGAAGTAGCTACCGCCAAGCATGTGTACGAATGCCTGAAAGCTGACGTAGACATCGTATGGATTGGTGCCCGTACTACTGCCAACCCGTTTGCCGTACAGGAAATTGCCGATGCCCTGAAAGGCGTGGACATTCCCGTCTATGTGAAGAATCCGGTAAATCCTGATCTGGAGTTGTGGATTGGTGCATTGGAACGTATCAACAATGCCGGACTGAAACGTATCGGTGCCATTCATCGCGGATTCTCTTCATACGACAAGAAAATTTACCGCAACCTGCCGCAGTGGCACATTCCTATCGAACTGCGCCGCCGTATCCCGAACCTGCCTATTATCTGCGACCCGAGCCATATCGGCGGAAAGCGTGAACTGATTGCTCCGCTGTGCCAGCAGGCCATGGACTTAGGTTTCGACGGACTCATCATCGAATCACACTGCAATCCGGAATGTGCATGGAGCGATGCCGCACAGCAGGTTACTCCCGATATCCTTGACTACATCCTGAACCTGCTCGTAATCCGTTCTGAGCATCAGACGACAGAAAACCTGAACGAGCTCCGCCGGCAGATTGACGAATGTGACAACGACCTGATGGACATACTCGCCAAACGTATGCGTGTGTGCCGTGAAATCGGTACCTTCAAAAAGGAACATAACATGACCATCCTGCAGACCGGACGTTACAACGAAATTCTGGACAAGCGTGGCGCACAAGGCTCACTTTGCGGCATGGATTCCGATTTCGTCAAACAAGTATTCGAGCTGATTCACGAAGAAAGCGTGCGCCAGCAAATGGAAATCATCAACAAATAACAGAAACAAAGCATGAAAATATTAATTTTAGGAGCCGGAAAAATGGGCTCCTTCTTTACCGATATATTGAGTTTTGAACATGAAGTCGCCGTATACGATGTGAATCCCCAACGCCTGCGCTTTATGTACAACTGCTACCGCTTCACCAAGCTGGAAGAAATCAGCGAATTCAAGCCGGAGCTAGTCATCAATGCTGCCACGGTAAAATACACACTCGATGCTTTCCATCAGGTCCTTCCAGTATTGCCGAAGGACTGTATCATCAGCGACATCGCTTCCGTGAAAACCGGATTAAAGGAGTTCTATGAAAACTGCGGCTTCCGTTATGTGTCTACCCACCCGATGTTCGGTCCCACATTTGCCAACCTCGACAAACTGAGTACGGAGAATGCCATCATTATTAAGGAAGGTGACCACCTGGGAAAGATTTTCTTCAAGGACCTTTACCAGCACCTAAAGCTGAACATCTTTGAATACACCTTCGAGGAACACGACGAAACTGTGGCCTACTCCTTGTCTATCCCGTTCGTATCTACCTTTGTGTTTGCAGCTGTCATGAAACACCAGGATGCACCGGGTACTACCTTCAAGCGCCACATGGCCATTGCGCAAGGTGTGCTGAGCGAAGATGATTTTCTGCTACAGGAAATCTTGTTTAATCCACGCACTCCGGCTCAGGTAGAAAATATCCGTACGGAGCTAAACGAGCTGTTAGATATTATCAGCCGAAAAGATGCAGAAGGCATGCATGCCTATCTTAGCAAGATTCGAAAAAATATCAAATAACTTAGAGGGAAATCCATAAAAAAGGGCAGGAAGAAAACCACAAACCTTTCTTCCTGCCCTTTCTATTTTCTATCAGACTGATATTTACAGCTTAATCTTCTTTGATACCGATTTCGACTCATTGTGCAGACGGTCGAGTGCAGTCACTACATAACGATACTTCGTCTTTCCGTCTTCATACGGCAACTTATAGAATTCATCGTGCGTAATCGCTACAATGTGTGAAGGATCGTTCAGGTTCACCTTCTCCTTGCTTCCGAAGCGGTACACCACATAATGATAAGCCTTGTCCATCTCGGTCTTTGCCTTCGGTGCCGTCCAGAACAAAATGTATCCGTCTGCGGTCCATACCGGTTTCAGCTTACGCACTTTGCCCGGAGCCTTATCGTCCATAAACGGAGAAGCCGGAAGCAATGCCGGATACTTGTGATATTCTTTCACCAGCATATCCCGGTAATTTCCCTTATTCTCTACCACTGCCGCCGCATACCACTGACAGCTTCCCTGTACGGTAGGCAATGAACGCTGCAAATTATACTTTGCCGGAATCTGGCTCTGGTTCGGATTCATCAAATCCGCTTTCGATACAGTGCGTATCACATCCTGACCGATGTACAGCGGACGAGCTGCCGAATGGCGTGCCCACCAGCGAATCAATGTATCATAATCGGCTGCCGGATGTCCGATTTCCCAATAAATCTGCGGGATATTGTAATCTACCCAGCCATTGTTTACCCACAAAAGCACGTCGGCATACAAGTCATCGTAGTTCTGCAATCCGTTTGTCTCACTTCCGTTCGGGTCATTCTTCTTGTTACGATAAATACCGAACGGTGATACACCAAACTTCACCCACGGTTTGCATTCGCGTACAGTTTCATGAATTTCCTTAATCAACACGTTCACATTATCCCGACGCCAGTCTGCCCGACGAGTAAATCCGCGACCGTATGCTGCAAAGCTGACATTATCCGGAAACTCCTCTCCCGGATTCGGATAAGGATAGAAATAGTCGTCCATGTGAATGGCATCCACATCATAGCGGGTCACAATGTCGCGTACAATCTTGCAGATGTATTTTCTGGACTCCGGCAGTCCCGGATCAAAATACAGCTGGCCGGCATACTGCACAAACAGTTCCGGATTCTTGCTGTAGGGATGCATGGGCGACAAAGCACCTGTTCCTTTCGTCTTGGCACGATACGGATTAATCCACGCATGAAGTTCCATGTTCCGCTTGTGGCATTCCTCAATCATAAACTGCAAAGGATCCCACATAGGCGAAGGAGCTTTTCCCTGCACACCGGTCAAGAAACGGCTCCATGGTTCGTAAGAAGATTTATACAAGGCATCCGCCTCTGCCCTCACCTGAAAAATGATGGCATTGATACCAGCCTTCTGCAAGTTGTCCAACTGGCTCACCAGCACCTTCTTCATTTTCTCCGTAGGCATGCCCTGGAACTGTCCGTTTACACACTGTATCCAGGCTCCGCGAAACTCCCGTTTGGGATAACGTGTCTGAGCATACAAGTTGCTCGTCCACAGGCTTCCCAGAAGGACAAGCAACATCAATAGTTTAGTCTTCATATCCGTAAATTTTATCATATCCTTTTCACTTTCCGGACAAATGTCCGATTAAGCCGCAAAGATAGTGAAAGGTGAGTGCAATACCAAGCCAAAAGCCTGCTTTTGAGCACAAGTATTGCCGAACCGCATCCTATATTCAAGAAATCAAAATTTCCTTTACTTGGCTGCCTTATGCAACTCCACTCCCACCACATAATAATGTGGTACGTTCGACAAAATCATTCCGGTCTTATCATTCCCGTCAATTTCTCTTTCCCCACAGAAACGCATAAATCCGTATTGTTCATCTACCCAGCCAGAGCCATATAAAACTAAAGGTATGTTCAAGCTGTCTGCATTCGGATTATTCCGTAAGATATAAGGTCTGGCTTCGTAAAAATACACCTTTTCTTTTCCTAACGGATGCAACTTCAATGCTACATTCGCAGTCATCGCATTCGGAACTTTAATAGTAAGCAAAGTTGTAGAGTCATTTCTGCTTGTCAGGAATAAAGACAGGTCTGTGATTTTATTCCACACTTCTGTGTCCTCCGGTAAATCCTTATATCTCCAGGAATCTTTCAGCAGCTCCTTATTTTTCCCCATCCGAAACAGCTCGATACGTTTGGATGTTTTCCCTTTCTCATGTTCCTCCACATATACTTGTACTTCATACGTATCTGCCAGGAACGGCATCAGGTCAAAATGGAACATCTTTACACGCATCACATTCAGCACATCTACAATATCCTCCACACCAATTTGTTTCGTATTTACCTTTAATGAATCTTGTGCATACAGTCCTACGGACAAACAAAGGCAAATAGTTGCCATCCATACTCTTTTTTTCATTGTATTATGTTTTAAGTTTCATTCAGCTTTTATCTGCAAACCGAAAATGCATAGTACGATTATATCCTTCTATATAAACCAACCATGCAAATTCTCACAAATATAATGATTACTGAATGATTATCACTATAACTTCCTCAAAATCTACGATTTGCCTCTACACCAGTCCCAATAGAAGTAACTGGGCCGTCATAAATCTTCTAAACCGCCTTATATAAAAGAGAAACTCCTATTCAAAAATATCTTGACACGTAGCTGTCAATATCTCGACACGAACGTGACGAGACATCAGCACGTACGTGTCAAGACCTCGTCACGTTCGTTTCGAGGTAAATTTAACTCTATTTTAAGGAATATGCGGAAGGAAACTGAAGAATCTATAAAACTGTCTATCAGACTTCAAGGCATTCCTTCACCAAAAGGATGTTTATACTCCACTATATATCGTTGGAGAGTATTCATTCAACCGTCTTTACTGATTATCCATATTCAATCGCGACATTTCCGTCTCAGCTGCACTCTGATTATTCATCTTCTTTTCGGTGCGGAAGCGATAAGTAATCGTGAAACCGACTTTTCGGGTTTCCTCTTTTCCGATACTGTGCATGATAATATCATTCAGACGAGCAGAAGCACGCGTATTGTTCTTATTGAAAATATCGTAAGCATCCAGTGAAAGTTGAAGCTTGTCTTTCAGGAACGATTTTTTCAGACTCAGGTTGAAGGAGGTGTAACTCTTCGCCTCGTACAACTGATAATATCCTCTGGAACCATAATTAAAATCAGCAGACAACAGGAATCCGGATGGAAGTGTGAAACTGTTGTTGAAGTTCAGCATCACCAGCGGACGTCCGGCTTTTAAGATACTCTCATTCGGACCCGGATAATTGAAGAATGTCTTCAAACAGGTAAGCGTAAGTGAGGGCAGCCACCACTTCACCGGATATAGCACGTTTACCATACCCGTCAGATTATGCATTCTGTCAAAATTATCCATGTAGCTGACCGTAACCGCTGAATTTCCCGGCATACTGTAGAAAGCTGTTATCAGCGGATTATGGGTATGAGTATAATTCAGGTTAAAGAACAGAAACTTATAAAACAGCATATAGTTCAGGTCATGAGTCAAAGCCTGTTTCAGGTAAAGATTTCCTTTTTGATAAGTAAACCGATCTGTGTACACCGCATTGTCGTTCATTACACCAAAAGGCGGACGCTCCGTATGAACGGAATATGTAAGTGACTGTTGCAGGTTCTCGGTATTGTAGCTTAACGAAACAGAGGGCAGGAAGTTATGATAAGTCTGGTTCTGATTCTTGTGGCTACTGTTTTCCTTCAAATCGCTCCGGATATGCTCGTAACGCAATCCGGCTCCCAGCGACAGATTATTCCATATGTAATCATACGACAGGTAGAGCGAGTTCTTCATTTCCGTATTACTTGTACTACCATTATTCAGCGCACGGACATATTCTATATAGTCCGTTCCGGTTGTATGACTGAAATCATAACCGAAGCTGAAAGTTCCGGCTTTCCCGGTTTCATACGATAAACTCAATTTGGCTGCAAACAAATCCCAGTCCGCCTTACGGTAATAGTCCATAGATGTTTCCACACCGTCGCTTTCCCATTCACGGATATTGCCACGGCTTCGGTCGGTCTTATGAAGATAATCACCGAATGCGTTCATCTTCCAGCCATTCTTCCAGTCGTTTGTATAATACAGATTCAAATGGTTGCTGACGGACTTGTCGGACACATCGCTGAGATTCCTGATAAAAGTTGAAGTCCCTTTGTCCGGTATCATGGAAAGCGTATCCTTAGAGAACGTATTACCTTCACTGTATTTACCTTCATATTTCAGGCCGATTTCCGACTCCGGAGAGAAATGATAAGAAACCCCTCCCGTATAGGCATGGCTTTCGTTGAAGATTTGTTTCCGGGTCAAATCGGTCAGATTCCAGATTGTATCACTTTGAGTCTGCTGGTAAACGTCAAGATTTGAATCCTTCTTTCCACGGTCATAATTATAAGAGAGAAAGAAGTCCCAGTTCTTGTAATTGTAACTTCCGTTCATCTTGTAATTCTGACTAAGATAATTTCCCTGCAACAGATTACCGCTGACATTAAAGGCAAGTCCTTCGCCCAGGCGTTTGGTCTTGATTTCAATCACCGCACGCTGCTCAGAGTGATAACGTACCCCCGTATTCGTCACCAGTCTGACAGACTGAATCTGGTCGATAGCCAGATTGTCCAGTTCGGTACGGTCTGTCACTTCTCTGCCATTGATGTAATAGGCAGGAAGACCTCTACCAATCACTTCAATGTCTTCACCACGTTTCTGAATGCCGGGTATCTTGCAAAGCAAATCATCCAGTGTAGTCTGTTTGGCAAGAATCGTATTAGGCACATCAGCCGTAATACCTTCCCTATCCAATTTGAAAGGTTTTCGGTAGGCAGTAACCTCCACTCCTTCAAGTTCGGTCTGTGCCAGTTCCATTTTAACTACCGGCAGTGTGAGATTCGCATCGACTTGTATATTCCGATACAATGTCTCACAACCCAGATAAGAATAACGGATGATATAGTTACCCCCAGCAAGCGATGTGCCATATACCCCGCAAGAGTCGGATACCGCTCCGGTGACGAGTGTACTGTCTGCCTGATTCAAAAAGACGACATTCACCATCGGCATCACCGCATTTTCCGAATCGATGATTGTTCCTTTAATCAAATGCTGACTGTAAACAGGCAGTATGATTAAGCTGCCTATAACATATAAAAATAGCTTTTTCATAGAGTTAAGTCAATGCTAAATATTCCATCATGTTTGTGTATTATCTTCCGAAACGTGAAGAATCTACTTCTTTCTTCTCCTTACTGATGCTGCCACCAAAACGGTAGACAAATTTCACTGAAACGGTACGGCTGTACTGCCCCATATTCAAGTCGATGTGCTGTCCTGCATAGCGGTTCCTCACCTTCATACGCATGGTATCGAACAAATCAGCACAGTTCAGACTCAGACTGGCCTTATCCTTCAGGAAGTTCCACTGCGCTCCTACATTGACCGTAAAGACCGGTTTCGTATCGCTGATACCGGAAATCATGCTTGAACGGTACATCGCATCCAGATCAAATCCGAGGTTGGAACCTACCGAAAAATGATTCTGCATAGCAAGCATACAGGCCCATTTCTTACGGTCGAAAGGAATATCCCAGAAGTTATCGCAACGGTTACGGTCATTGACCACCGTCGCATTCACCTGAGAAGACAGCCACTCACCGATATTAAACGGAACGTTGGCGCTCATACCGAAGGACTGGTAATAGTCCCAGTTCTGCGTGCGGTACACAAGTGCCAGACGGTCTTTTGCCTGATACATATCCATCGTGAAATAATCATTGGTACGCTCATAGAACAACGACAACATGTACTTCTGCAGGAAGAGATAATTGGCATTTACACTGTACACATTGGCAGGCCGCAGTCCCTCGATGGTCTGAATCTCTTCGTAGGCATTCATGTAAGTGGTACTGGTCTGCATATCCCAATAGGTAGGATAGTCCTTTTCTGATGATACACCCAGCATGAACGTATGTTTCTCCGACGGAGAATAGGTCAGACTGGCCTGCGGATAGACCGCCCATTTATGATAATTTCCGATAGAATAATACTCACCGGTTGCCGAGAGAGAAAGAGACAGACCGTTTTCAAACTCCTTGTCGAAGCCTCCATAAAAGTTGGTAATCTGCTCATAAAGACGTGAGGAAGAATTGCCCACATCATCCTTTCCTTCAGCCTGATTGAAGAACTGGGCGTTCTTATTGTCCGTATAATCATAACGGACACCGTATTTCAAAGTCCAGTCATTGGCGAGAGCGTGGCTCTGGTCAGCATATATAGAGAACTTGCGTATCTTCTGGTCCGAAGTATAATCAAGCAACTGACGTGTATTGTCTGTCAGTTTACTTTCCAGACGATTCTTGTCATTCATGGTATAGTCCGTATAATCTACCCCAAGGTCAAGTCCGAATCCGGAAGAATAGCGAGCAAAAACATTGTGCAGACGGCTGTCCTGCAACTTGTCATTGTGGCTGTTCTGGAAGTTTCCGTTTACATCAATCGCACCTTTACCATTATCAGAAAGGGCACCGTTGTAACCCACGCTCAACTCATTATCCTCGTTTATCTGATAGCCGTACTCAGCATAGATATTATGCTTCCAGCCCTTTGTATTGATTTTCTGTGTCTGCGTGATGTCATAAACCTTTCCGTCATACGTATGTTGGGATGCCAGGCCCATCACCGTCATTATATGCGAATAGCCCGGATTGTAAGAGACATTCAGCGATGACTTTCCCTTCGTCAGCAGGAAGTTTACATTACCGCTGTAACTGCTGAAATACTGGTTGCTGTAGGTTGCCGAAAGTTCACTCTGGATGGTATTGTCGTCTGCCTTGGCCGTTACGATATTGATGGCAGCCCCGCGCACATGATATTCAGGCGGTGTATTATACATCACTTCGGCTGTCTGTACCTGCGAAGCGGAAGTATTCTTCAGCATCTCAAGCAGCTGCTCCTGTGTCAGTGTACTTGCTTTTCCGTTCAGGATAACCGTTACGTCCTTTGCTCCCACCAGTGAGAGTTTACCGTTCCTGTCCTGCACACCCGGCAACTTACAGATAGCCTCGTAGGCATTGTTTACAATATGCTTTTCTGAAATAGCTGAAATGTCATAATTCAGTTTTCCCTGTTCCACGGTAACAAACGGGCGTTCTCCCTCAATTACCACTTCCTCCAGATTGTAGTCCTTCGATTCCAAAGTAATGACACCGGCATCACGTGCCTGGCCCTTCACCTGCCTGGTCTGATAAAGCAGATGCTGGACGATGAGCTGATAATTCTCCGGTTCCGGCTCAAGCATGAATGTACCGTCGGCTGCAGATATGGTTGCGCCTAAATAGGTTGAATCCGGTAGCTGCATGACGATGGTAGCACCTTCTACTGGATGCTGATTTGCATCTACTATCTTTCCGGTTGTCTGACTGAATACAGATGATGCAAAACCTGCATATATGAAGAGACCTGCTATAATTCTTTTACATTCCATTCTATCTATCCATTATAGGCTTTAAATGAAATCTTTACTATTTCCTTCCCTGCAAAACACATATCTCCTACTGGATTCAACGTGTCATTTACTGAGAGATATACAATTATAAGATATTATTTTTAAGAATAGCCCTCAAAAGTAGATATTATACCCGAAACTCCACCCCACCCTTCTCATAAATTATCCTTTCAGCAATCTATAATTGTTTAATTAAGAATAAAAAGACACTTATCGTTCAATCGCACTTCTCACTGCTTCATAAAACAGGCCTCCCACATCTATGCCTAGTTTAAACTTACGAAATTTATAGGATGGAGCGACCATCGGTGCAGTCTTCCGTCCTTGTCGCACATCATAATACCTTTGTACACCAACGTCCACTCCAAAACGGTTTGTAAAATCGTAACCAACGGTGGCTCCATAATACGTACGGTTGAGATTATACCTGTTATCCGGACTATAAGCACCAAACACGGTAAGATGAAAATCATCTGCCGGATGAAGTGTCATGCCTCCTGACACACCAAACGACTGACCGACACTATAGGGGAAAGTATATTTTGCCGCATTCGCTCCTGCATATATATCCAAGAAATCATTGATTTACCTTTGGTATATAAACATCATCCGGTTCACCCGACCGATGCCTGGAATGGTAGTCTGCATTCCCCTGCCATAAAAATAGGGAGAAAACTGACCGAATGCATTATAGTCACCCATAAACATGGGAGACGGATTCACATAATAGGTTGGAATATAAAAAGGCCTTTCCTGCCTAAAATCAAAATCTACGGGTGAATCAGACTGTATTTCTTGATTTACTTCATGGTCTTTTATCTTCACTCTATCCGTGGATGGGTTAATCGACAAGAATTTCCCACCCACATCTTTTTTCACCCCTGCACCAGGCTTTATCGTATCTTTTTTGATACTTTCTTGTCCAAAGATCTGCATACAGGATAGTCCCAAAACCATAAGAAAAACCACTACCGATTTCATAACTTAAAGATTAAAAAGCAATCACCTCAAAGTTAGTTTTTTTTCATTCTGACTAAAAATAATATGTTAATGAAGCTACAAAAGTCCGGAACTTGGTATCGGGATTATGCTGATAAGTTTTGGTCATACCCCAGTCGTATCCTATGGCAATCTGTACATGGCGGGCTATCTCTACCCCGGCACGAAAGCCTACTCCCCAGTCAAAACGCGGCATCACTCCCTCCTTAAACATATTCACCGTATCTTCTGCATCATCTATATCTTTCAGATAATGAAGTGCAAACAGGCAAAGCGGACGGTAATATTGAAGGAAATTATCTCTGAATATTTTTGTATTGATGTCCATGTCCAAGCGTGATTGATAGATTTGCATTTTTAGGAAAACTTGGAATAACTGATTTACCACTATAAACGAATCCGTCTTTTATTATATTTAAACACAACAGATTTAGTTTATACATTCTTTAAGCATAATGATGAGATAAGAAAACCTACAACCTTCTTCCCCTCCAAAAGTATTCGCTTTGATAATTCCAGCTATTTTTCGTAACTTCGCATGTTCATCTAACAAGAAAAGATACATGTCAGAAAATGATTTTATTACCATAAAGGGTGCCCGGGTGAATAACCTGAAAAACATCGACGTACGTATTCCACGCAACAAGCTGGTAGTCATTACCGGACTGTCTGGTTCGGGAAAGTCGTCGCTGGCATTCGATACGCTGTATGCCGAAGGACAAAGACGCTATGTGGAAAGTCTGTCTTCTTACGCCCGCCAGTTTCTCGGACGTATGAGCAAACCGGAATGTGACTTTATCAAAGGGATTCCACCTGCCATCGCCATTGAACAGAAAGTGACAAGCCGCAACCCGCGTTCTACCGTGGGTACCTCAACGGAGATTTATGAATACCTGCGCCTGCTTTTCGCACGGGTGGGTAAAACGTATTCTCCCGTAAGCGGACAACTGGTCAAGAAGGACAGTGTGGAAGACATCGTGAACTGCATGCTGTCTTACCCGAAAGGCACACGCTATACCGTACTGACGCCTATCCTTCCCCGTGACGGAAGAAGTGTGGCAGAACAGCTGGACATGGATATGAAGCAGGGCTTTACCCGACTGGAAGTGGACGGCGAAATGGTACGCATTGAAGATTATGCCTACAATGAGAACGACAAGGTGTATCTGTTAGTGGACCGCATGAGCTGCGATGACAGCAAGGATGCCATCAGCCGACTGACGGATTCTGCCGAGACGGCCATGTACGAAGGTGACGGCACGTGTATGCTTCGTTTCTATTTGTCGGATGACACCCGCCTGCATGTATTCAGCACGAAGTTTGAAGCTGACGGTATCAAGTTTGAAGAACCGAACGACCAGATGTTCTCATTCAACTCTCCGCTGGGAGCCTGCCCTACGTGCGAAGGCTTCGGAAAGATTATCGGTATCGATGAACACCTGGTGGTGCCTAACCGTGCGCTGAGCGTGTACGATGGTGCCGTGCTTTGCTGGAGAGGTGAGAAAATGGGAGAATGGCTGAATGAGTTCCTTCGGGAAGCTCCGGCTCATGATTTCCCCATCTTTGCTCCCTATTATGAACTGACACAGGAACAGAAAGATTACCTCTGGCACGGGCCAAGGGAGAAGGTCTGCATCGACTCTTTCTTCAAGATGCTGGAAGAAAACCAATATAAGATACAGTATCGCGTGATGCTGGCCCGCTACCGGGGAAAAACGACTTGTCCCACCTGCCACGGAAGCCGACTGAAAAAGGAGGCCAGCTACGTGCGAGTGGGTGGAAAGAACATCTCGGAACTGGTGGAAATGCCGATTACCCAGTTGCAGGAGTTTTTCCGTACGCTCACACTGGATGCACACGACACTCTCGTGGCACAACGCCTGCTGAGTGAAATCAAGAACCGTCTGACATTCCTGTCGGATGTGGGACTGGGTTACTTGACGCTGAACCGATTGAGCAACTCGCTTTCGGGAGGTGAAAGTCAGCGAATCAACCTGGCCACCTCGTTAGGAAGCAGCCTGGTAGGCTCATTGTATATTCTTGACGAACCAAGTATTGGTCTGCACAGCCGTGACACTACCCGCCTTATCAAGGTGCTGCGCCAGTTACAGCAATTGGGAAACACGGTAGTGGTAGTGGAACACGACGAAGAAATTATCCGTGCAGCAGATTATATCATCGATATTGGTCCGAAGGCCGGACGACTGGGCGGACAAGTGGTGTATGAGGGCGACATGAAAGACTTACAGAAGGGAAGCGACAGCTATACCGTGAAATACCTGTTAGGAGAAGAGACCATCGACCTGCCAGCCAGCCATCGTCCATGGAACAATTACATCGAAATCAAGGGAGCACGCGAGAATAACCTGAAAGGCATCGACGTGCGCTTCCCGCTTAACGTGATGACGGTAGTGACAGGTGTCAGCGGTTCCGGAAAGAGTACGCTGGTACGCGACATCTTCTACAAGGCTCTGAAGCGGGAATACAGTGAATCGAGTGAACGCCCGGGCGAATTCATCTCATTGGAAGGAGACATCCGTCAGGTGAACGACATCGAATTTGTGGACCAGAACCCTATCGGAAAGTCTTCCCGAAGCAATCCGGTGACTTATGTCAAGGCCTATGATGAAATCCGCAAACTGTTTGCCGACCAACCGCTGGCCAAGCAGATGGGATACAGCGCAGGCTATTTCTCATTCAACACGGAAGGCGGACGTTGCGAAGAATGCAAGGGAGAAGGTACGGTAACGGTAGAAATGCAGTTCATGGCCGACCTGGTGTTGGAATGTGAGTCGTGCCACGGCAAGCGCTTCAAGAACGACACGCTGGAAGTGAAGTTTGAAGGAAAAAACATTTACGACATACTGGAAATGACGGTCAACCAGGCCATCGAGTTCTTTACGGAACACAACCAGAAGAAGATTGTCAAGAAGTTGCGCCCGCTACAGGATGTGGGACTGGGTTACATCAAGCTGGGACAGTCTTCATCTACCCTCTCGGGAGGAGAAAACCAGCGCGTGAAACTGGCGTACTTCCTCAGCATCGAAAAGGCACAGCCTACCATCTTCGTGTTCGACGAACCGACCACAGGCTTGCATTTCCATGACATAAAGAAACTGTTGGAAGCTTTCGATGCCCTCATCAGTCGGGGACATACGCTGGTCATCATCGAACACAACATGGATGTCATCAAATGCGCTGACCACGTGATTGACCTCGGTCCGGAAGGTGGCGACATGGGAGGAAATCTCGTGGCAGCTGGCACACCGGAGGAAGTGGCTAAATGTGCGGTTTCCTATACGGGACAATACCTGGCAGAAAAACTCAATCAGTAATCTTAACGAACAGACACATGACTCAAACTCTTGAAACCCTATACAGCCAGTTCACCGGCCATGCTCCGGAAAGCGTGGAAGCATTGCCGGGAGCCGGTTCCAACAGAAGCTACTACCGCCTGAAGGGTACTCCGACTCTTATCGGGGTATGCGGTACTTCACGCGAAGAAAACGAGGCCTTCATCTACCTGTCGCATCATTTTCAGGCACAGCATTTACCCGTACCGACGGTACATGCCGTTTCCCACGACGGACTCTGTTACCTGCAGGATGATTTAGGAACAGATTCTCTGTTCCAGCTTATCGCACACGGAAGAGAAACCGGAGAGTTTGACTCAACGGAAAAGGACTTGCTGAAGAAGGTCATCCGGTTACTGCCCCGCATACAGTTTGAAGGGGCACAAGGACTGGATTTCGGAAAATGCTATCCGGCGGTAGAGTTCAATCATAGAAGCATTCTGTGGGACTTGAACTACTTTAAATACTGTTTTCTGAAAGCTACGGGAGTGGAATTCAGAGAAGATTTATTAGAAGACGATTTCGAAGTCCTTTGCCAGACACTGATAAAGAGCATGGAACCCCAACCGGTATTCATGTATCGCGACTTCCAGAGCCGTAATATCATGGTGAGGGAGGGAGAACCTTACCTGATTGATTTCCAGGGAGGACGGAAAGGACCGCTGTATTACGACGTGGCTTCTTTCCTCTGGCAAGCCAAGGCCAACTATCCGGACAGCCTGCGCCAGGAACTGATTGACGAATACCTGGAGGCATTGCGTCCATACAAACAAATAGAGAAGGAAGTGTTCCTGTCCCGTCTGCGTCATGTCGTATTGTTCCGCACGCTACAAGTATTAGGAGCTTACGGTTTCCGAGGCTACTTCGAGAAAAAGGCTCATTTCATCGAGAGCATTCCTTTTGCCATTGAAAACCTGCGTCAGTTATTGCAGGAAGGATTTCCGGAATATCCTTATCTCTGCGAGGTATTGCAGCGCATGACAGAACTGAAACAGTTTGCCGCTGCACGCAACCGCCGTAACCTGACGGTTACGGTAATGAGTTTCTCTTACCGGAAAGGAATTCCGGCAGACGAAAGTGGAAATGGTGGAGGATATGTGTTCGACTGCCGGGCCGTACACAATCCCGGACGCTACGAACAGTACAAATCGCTTACAGGACTGGACAGCCCGGTCATCGAATTTTTAGAGAAGGACGGAGAGATTACAGAGTTCCTTCGTCATACCGACTCTCTGGTGGATGCCCACGTGCAGCGTTTCCTGGAACGTGGATTCTCGCACCTGATGATTTGCTTCGGATGCACAGGAGGACAGCACCGTTCCGTGTACTCTGCCCAGCATACAGCAATACACTTGCATGAAAAATTTAAAATTAATGTACACCTGATTCATCGGGAACAACAAATAGACCAATTACTGAAAGCCAAATGAAAGCCATGATATTTGCTGCCGGTCTAGGTACCCGGCTCAAACCGCTGACCGACCACATGCCCAAAGCCCTAGTTCCGGTGGCCGGACGTCCCATGCTGGAACATGTGATTCTCAAACTGAAAGAAGCGGGATTTACCGAACTGGTCATCAACATTCACCATTTCGGGGAACAGATTATCGATTTTCTGAAAGCTAACCAGAATTTCGGACTGAGCATTCATATCAGCGATGAACGTGACATGTTGCTGGACACAGGGGGCGGTATCAAAAAGGCGGCAACCTTCTTTACAGGAACGGAACCGTTTTTGGTACACAATGTGGACATCCTGTCGAATGCCGACCTGAAAGAGGTCTATGATTTTCATCGGAAAAGTCAGAATCTGGCTACACTGCTGGTCAGCCCGCGCAAGACCTCGCGCTACCTGTTGTTCGATACAGACAACCGTCTGCAGGGCTGGATTCACAAGGACACCCTGCAAACCAAGCCGGAAGGTTTTGTGTACGAACCGGGCCAATACCGCGAATATGCGTTCAGCGGCATCCATGTAATTTCACCGGAACTGTTTCGCTACATGGAAGGAGAGGCATGGAGCGGTAAATTTCCCATCATGGATTTTTATCTGCACACCTGCCGGCAACTCCAGCTCGGAGGATGCATCAAAGAAGACTTGCAACTGATTGACATCGGCAAACCGGACACGCTGGCCCGGGCCGAAGAATTCCTGAAAGATTAATACCAGGTAACTGCACTACCCGTATTGCTTCGCTGATCCCACTTCAGGGCATCGGTCAGCATGCTGGAGTTGGCACGGATAGAGAAGTTATAAGAAGTAAACGGACCGAACACCAATCCGCAACTCATATTAAAGCAGTGCAAGTCACGGGTAATGTTCAAGGTTGTCATAGACATCTCCTTGGAGGTAAAGTCGTATCCGGTAGAATAGGTCATATTCCAACGGCTACCAATCTTGAAGTTACCCGACACGTTCAATGAATGCGTCAATGAATACGGATAACGCATGGTCTTGATGTTAATGTCCTTCGAACGGTCCTCACGAATACTATAGCTATAGCTCAAGCTGACACTCCAAGGCAATTTGAAAGCCAGGTAACCGTCTGAATCGACAGAAGCTTTCTCCGTCTTTCGCATGTTGGAGTTGTTATTCTGTTCTTCCGTTTCTTCCTCTGTCTCCTCGTCTTCATTTTCTTCCTTACCTTTATTGTCCTTATTCTTTTCATCCTCATCTTTCTTTCCGAAGAGTTTCTTGAAGGTATCGTTATTCAAGGTATAAGAGAATGAACCACTGTATCCCTGGAAACGTCCGAAACGTCCGTAAGACCATTCTGTGCGGTCGCCCACCACTACATTACCATTCTCATCGAACTGGTATGCATACGTAGCGAATGAGGCATTCATATTAAACGTATAGCTCTTGGTCAGCTTCAAACGAAGGTTCATGCTCAAGTCACTCCACTTTTTATTGGCTACGTCGTAAGAAAGAGAAGCCCCCAACTGGTCAATCAAGCTGATTTTCTTGTAGCCGGTAGTATCTTTGTCCGACTTCATCTTCATCTCAATGTTGTTATCAATTGAGAAGCTGATGTTCTGTGACATATTCTTTCCCGGATAGCCGTATACAGCTCCTTCATAAGGAGAATACTCTACGGTACGCACCTCACCGTCTTCATCCGTATAAGTATAAGTGTCGTAATAGCCGTAACGTGATTTTCCAAAGTCCGGTGTATAGGTATAGCTGACGGTCGGTGTAAAGACGTGACGAATCTGAAGCTCCTTGCTCTTCATGAACAAAGGCTTGTACATACCATACAACTTGGTATTCATCTGTAAAGACAGGTTGTAATCATACAAACGGTTAAACCCGTTGATGGTATCTCGCTTTACATGATCACGCGAGGTAGGACTCGGGTCATAGCTCTGCTTTACTTTCCGCAAATACCAGCGTTCCGTGTAATTGAACGAAGGAACGATGTTGATATACTTGAACAAGTTGAAAGTAGCCGAAACCGGGATCTTGTGCTGCATACCGTTCTCCCACTGTGTCAAAGGTGTCTTAAACAACAGATTATCCTTTGTACTAATGGAGTTGGTAATACTTCCGGTGTACTGCAATGAAATCTTTTCGTACCAGCGCTCATCTCCTGCCGATTTTTTACGCTTGAACGGATAAATACGATTCAATGAGATATTTACGTCCGGAAGCGTCATGCTCAAAGAAGAGTCACGCGTGTTCTGTGTGATATTGAATGCTCCAGAGATGTTCAATCCGATTTCCGGAAAGTTACGTGAGTAGCTCACACTGGAAGCCTTGGTATTCTGAGAATACTGCTGCGGGTTGTACAAGCTGCTCAAACTGGAACGGTCGTAACTACTGGTGGCAAAGTTCACACTGGCCGAGAACGAACTGTTCGGATTGGCCTTGGCATCCTGCCGGTGACTCCACTGGATACGGAAGTCTTTCGACACAGAATAGTCGGGCATGTTCTTCTCACCCGTTTTTGTCACCAAATAACTGGCATTGAACGAGCCACTGAATTTATAACGCTTGTTATAGTTAGATGCAGCCGATAATCCCCAAGAACCCTTCGTAAAGATTTCTCCCAACACTTTTAAGTCCATCTGGTCACTGATGGCAAAATAATAACCACCGTCACGCAGATAGAAACCACGATTCATTTCATCACCATACGTCGGCATGATGAAACCAGAAGAATAGCTACTGTTGAAAGGGAAGAAACCAAAAGGTACGGCAATAGGAAGAGGCACATCCTCTACCACGAGCTGTGCAGGTCCGAATACTACGTTTTTCTTCGGACGTACCTTTGCCATGGACAATCTCAAATAAAAATGAGGATGTTCGTGATTGTCGCAAGTAGTATATTTACCATGACGCATGTAAATTTCATCGTTTGCCCCTTTCTTTCCTTCCTCACTGGTGACATATCCTTCACCCTGCTGTGTAACAATGCTATTGATGAAACCCTTCTTGGTCTTGAAGTTATAGCGCATGATTTTAGATTCATACGGTGTTTCTCCATCCTTGAAAATCGGTGAACCCGTTTCCACTCCTGCCGTATCGGTCACTCCCGTGGCATAGACGGTACTGCTGTCCATATTCATTGTAATTACTGCAGAGGTCAGCTCAATGTTCTGGTAATTCACTTTACCTTCCCCATAAAGATGTGCATAGCCCTCTTTTGTAAAGACAATCGAATCGCTTGCTTCATAAATAACCGGTGCATCCAGCGGTTCTTTTTTCTTTGTGGTATCTGCGGCCAGCGAGTCCATTCCCAGCGAATCCAACGCCAATGAGTCCCGATGAAGGGAATCGGTCTTCTCTCCTCCCCGCATACGTTTTCCTCTCACACGCTGTGCTTCGGCATAGAATGAGCAGAAAAAGCCAAAAACAAACAGAGATAGCAGTAAATATGTAGTTCTTCTAAATGATGTCATCACCGTCTTTTTACGCAATATGCGGTGCAAAAGTAAGCATTATCCTACAAATAAACGTCAACGCTTTCCTTTTTAATGTATTTTTAGTTCTACAAAAAGAGTTTACACCACGCATCAAAACGCGCCAGCCCCTCTTCCCCATGCTTTTCAATACTCTTTCGGGCCTTCTCTACGCTCTTTTCCCTATCCAATTTGGTCTTTGAATAAAACTTATCAGCAAAACAGATAATCTGCTCTTCCAGGCTGACTGGAATCATTTCACGGTGAGGCACCGGAAGGTCACGTTCCAGAATCGCCTTGAGGGAAAGTCCGGCACCTGTATGACGCTCACACACCAGCGCATGACGCGGATAACCCTCACGAGCCACCAATTCCGAACCTAAATATCCATGACAGATATAGGGATATTTGCCAAAGCAAAAAATACCATCTGCGTCCGTCATAAAAATACCAATGTCATGAAGCATGGCTGCCTCTTCTATAAAAGTCAAGTCCAGATTCAGTTCCGGATGCTTGCGTGCCATTTCCAGGGCCTTGTCAGCTACTGAACGGCTGTGTACCAGCAAAATATGTTTTAACTCATTATCTTCCGGATAATATTTGTCAATCAATGCAAGTGGATTCATAAATAAATGTGGCTATATTTGTAAAAAGTATCACAAATCTACAAAAATTCCATGAGTTACACGAAAAGAATCTTTTTGAAATACATTTTGGGTGCATGTATAAGCTGTTTTATGGCTCTGCAAGGACATGCCACCGTGCGCAACGGAGCTGACCAGCTGGAAAAACTGCTTCCCTTACTTGAAGGAAAACGAGTTTCTGTGGTAGTAAACCATACATCTCTTTGTGGGAAAACCCACTTACTGGACACTCTGGCCAATCAAGTAAAAATCGTACGGGTATTTGCTCCTGAACATGGATTTCGAGGGGATGCAGATGCCGGAGAATACATTCAAAACGGAAAAGATACCCGCACAGGGGTTCCCATCCTTTCACTTTATGGAAAAAACAAGAAACCGCTACCGTCACAGCTGACTGGCACGGATGTGGTAGTGTTTGACATACAAGACGTAGGTGCCCGCTTCTACACTTACATCAGTACGCTTTATTACGTGATGCAGGCTTGTGCCGAGAACCAGAAAGAACTGATTGTGCTGGACCGCCCCAATCCTTGTGACTACGTAGACGGTCCGGTACGAGAAAAAGCATACAAAAGTTTTGTGGGCATGCTTCCCATCCCCCTGCTTCATGGATGTACCTTAGGCGAAATGGCCGGAATGATTAATGGAGAAGGCTGGTTAGGTAAAGGTCTGCAATGTCGTTTGCAAGTAATTCGAGTGGAAGGATGGAAACACGGACAGCCTTACTCGCTTCCGGTAAAACCTTCTCCCAATTTACCAAACGATCTTTCCATTGCGCTCTACCCCTCACTCTGTCCTTTTGAAGGAACTTCCGTAAGCATTGGTAGAGGAACCACTTATCCTTTCCAAGTCATCGGTTCTCCGGCACTAAAGGATTTTTTCCAGTTTCAGTTTACCCCACGCTCTTTAAAAGGGTTCGACAAGCATCCGCTTCATCAGAATCAGGCCTGCTTCGGCCTTGACCTGCGTACAGAGAAAGAGCTGCCTCAAGGCTTTTCCCTAAAATACCTCCTACAGTTTTATCAGCTCTATCAGAAGCAGTATCCGGATGCCGAAAAGCGTTTCTTCAGCCGTTCCCAATGGTTTGACCTACTAATGGGTTCCTCACAGGTACGCAAGGATATACTTCAGGGAAAAACGGAATCCGAAATACGCCAGGCATGGGAGAAGGACTTGCAAGCTTACCGTTCCTTACGCAAAAAATATTTATTGTATGAATAAAAAACAAGCGGACAGCAGATTGCTTCTTTCAAGCCTCCTGCTGTCCGCTTCTTACTATCTTAATCTGCGCGATTATTTCTTTTTCATCTTCTGCATCATACCAGCCATCTTGCTGCCAGTTACCATCTTCATCATCTTACGAGTCTGATCGAACTGCTTCAACAGGCGGTTTACTTCCTGAATGCTTGTTCCACTACCCTTAGCGATACGTGTACGACGTGTTCCATTCAGAATTTCCGGATGAGTACGTTCTTCCGGAGTCATAGAATAAATAATAGCCTCAATGCTCTTGAATGCATTGTCGTCGATATCAATATCCTTAATGGCTTTTCCTACACCCGGAATCATGGAAGCCAGTTCCTTCAGGTTACCCATCTTCTTAATCTGGTGAATCTGAGTCAGGAAGTCATTGAAATCAAACTGGTTTTTCTGAATCTTCTTCTGGAGGCGTTTCGCTTCTTCTTCATCGTACTGTTCCTGTGCACGTTCTACCAATGACACGATATCACCCATACCCAGGATACGGTCAGCCATACGAGCCGGGTGGAACTGATCTACGGCATCCAGTTTCTCACCGGTACCCACGAACATAATCGGCTTGTTTACTACCGTACGGATAGACAACGCCGCACCACCACGTGTATCACCATCCAACTTGGTCAATACGACACCGGTGAAATCCAGACGTTCATTAAATTCACGAGCTGTATTTACCGCGTCCTGTCCGGTCATGGCATCTACCACAAACAATGTAGCATCCGGATTGATAGCTTTCTTGATGGCTTCAATCTCGTTCATCATCTGCTCGTCTACTGCCAAACGACCAGCTGTATCGACAATCACCAAGTCATACCCTTTTGCTTTCGCTTCCTGAATGGCATTCAAGGCAATCTGTACAGGATCTTTGCTGTCCAGTTCGCTATATACAGGAACTTCTACCTGCTGGCCAAGCACTTTCAACTGCTCAATTGCAGCCGGACGATACACGTCACACGCTACCAGCAAAGGTTTACGGTTCTTCTTTGATTTCATCATGCGGGCCAGCTTACCAGAGAAGGTAGTCTTACCAGAACCCTGCAAACCTGACATCAAAATAACAGCCGGACGACCTTTCAATTCGATTTCGGCAGTATCTCCTCCCATCAAGGTAGTCAGTTCATCGTGTACAATCTTCACCATCAACTGACTGGGCTTGACAGCCGTCAATACATTCTGTCCCAGTGCTTTTTCCTTTACCGTATCTGTAAAGTTCTTTGCTACTTTATAATTCACGTCCGCATCCAGCAATGCACGACGTACATCCTTCAAGGTTTCGGCCACATTGATTTCGGTGATTTTACCTTCACCTTTCAATATCTTAAACGACCGTTCTAGTCTTTCACTTAAATTATCGAACATATATGTTGCTTTTTTATTTATTATCAAAAATTTCCAGCGTGCAAAATTACAAAAAAATCAGTATGCTCAAATCTTTTTGTTCTGCCATTTTGCTTTTTTCAGATAAATGAGACTGGAACCTAACATCAATACGTAATAAATCACTTCCGTGGTGAAGCATACGTCCACCGGTGCCTGGATAACCATGCCCACCACAATGATATAAAGTGCATAAAAAACTTGTACAAACACTTCCAATACCAACGCCGCCTGCGTATTGCCCGTTCCTGATATGCCATTGAAGTACACATTGGCCAACGAAGCAATCAGCATAGCCCCGCATACCACGTACAAAGCTGATACAGACTCCACCAGCAAGGCTTCTTCATTTGTATAGACCGACAAGATACTTCCGGGAAACGCCACGCACAAGCCTACGCACACTACCATAATCAAAAACGACATCCGGGATATTTTATGCAATAACGTGACTACCCCTGATGAACCGCCGGCACCAATCAGATTACTCACCAACGTATTGGCTGTAGTGGAAAGTGCCTGTACAGGAATCAGCAACACTACATACACACTTCGCACGATATTGGCCACCGCCAGTTGCCGCTGTCCGAGTCGTTCAAGAGCCATAAAAAAGACAAACCAGATGGCCATGGCCAGAAAATACTGTACCATCGTGAAACAAGATATGCGAAGGATGCGCAGCACCATACTTAAATCGAACTGTCCAAAACGATTCAGTCCGTATTTTTTCAGGTCCACCTTATAATAAGTATAAAGCAAAAAGAAGAGCAGTGAAGAAGCCTCAGCGATGACAGAAGCCAAGGCGGCACCACGTACCCCCATTTCCGGAAGGCCTAATTCTCCGAATACCAAGGCGTAATCAAGCACCACATTCACCAAAGCCATTACGACTGCATTCATCGTCAACACTTTGGTACGCGTAATACCGATATAAAGCCCGCGAAACATCACATTCACAAAAGCAAAAAGAAATCCCCAGATACGCCAGGTGAAAAATTCATAGGTAGCCCCGTAAATAGAATCCGAAGTAATCAGCAACCGAATCAACGGAGCAGCAGAAAAATACATCAGTATCAGCAAACAAACTGCCATCCCGAAACTGAAAGCCGTTCCCTGCCACATAATAGGACCTACTGCCCGATAGTTTCCTTCTCCATTACGACGAGCTATCAGAATCTGCGAACCAACACTAAAACCGAAAGCTATGGTATAGACACAAATATAGAGCAATCCGCCCATGGCAGCTGCTCCCAAAGCGACTTCACCCACACGCCCTAAAAAGGCCGTATCGGTCACATTTATCACATTCTGCGCCAACAGGCCCAGAAAAATAGGATAAGTAACACGCCAGATTTCCTTATTGGTGTACATACATCAAAAGAATAAAAATGATTGGAAATTGCATACTTTTGCAAAGATACACTTTTAAAACCAGAACTACATAAAAAGCATTTAAATACCTCCCTTATACTACTTAGTTTCAAATAAAACAATTTCAAATAAAATAATTTTTACTCATTTCGTTGGTTTGTGTGCAATTTAGCACTATTTTTGCAGCCGATTTTTAACAAACAACCTAAAAACGAATGAAAAAATTTCTTTTCATCAGTGCAGCGACACTGTGTATCTCTTTCCCGACTTTCGCGGGAGATTATCTGACCAACACCAATCAAAACGCCGCTTTCCTTCGAATGATAGCCCGAGGAGCTTCTATTGATATAGACGGTGTGTATAGTAACCCTGCAGGACTTTCTTTCCTTTCGCACGAAGGATTCTACCTGTCACTGACCGGACAAAGTGCCTACCAGACCCGTGAAATTGACGCTACTTTCCCGCTCTTTCAGCAAGCTGACGGAACCAACGGCAGCCGATTGTATAAAGGAACTGCCTCTGCTCCCTTCATCCCGAGCTTTCAAGGATTATATAAAAAGGATAATTGGGTAATCTCTGCCAGCTTTGCCATTACCGGCGGTGGAGGAAAAGCCTCATTCAGTAACGGTCTTCCAATGTTCGATGCATTAGCTATGGGAATGATTCACCAGCAAACTGGCGGACAAGTAACTCCCCAGATGTACGACATTAATACTTCTATGGATGGAAAACAATACATTTACGGAGTACAGCTGGGATTGAGCTACAAAATCAATGACTGGCTGAGTGTGTTTGCCGGCGGCCGAATGAACTACGTAAAAAGTGGTTATGAAGGTTACCTAAAAGCCTACATGAAAGAGAATTTAGGCGGAACCCAATTGGCCAACCTTGAACTGGACTGCGACCAGAGCGGATGGGGACTGACTCCCATCATTGGTGTGGATGCTAAATTAGGACGCTGGAACTTGGCTGCAAAGTATGAATTCAAGACAAACCTGAATATTGAAAACCAGACCCACACACTGGAAGTTCCTACAGGTACCCCAGAAGCGGTCATAAAACCTTATGCAGACGGAGAACAAACTCCCAGCGATATTCCTGCCTACCTGAGTGTAGCTGCCGGATATGAAATTTTGCCTAACCTTCGTGCTTCTGTAGAATATCACTTCTATGATGACAAACATGCAGGCATGCTGAACGACCGACAGAAAACCCTGAAGCACGGTACCCACGAATACCTTGCCGGTATGGAATGGGACATTACCAAACGACTGACTGTCAGTGGTGGTTTCCAAAAAACGAACTACGGCCTGAGCGATGATTTCCAGACTGATACCAGCTTCTCATGCGACTCTTACTCATTGGGATTTGGTGCCAGAGTCAACCTTACACAAGCATGGAGCATTGATGTGGCCTATTTCTGGACACATTACAACAAATACACCAAAGAAACAGACAACTACAATGGTACAGGTCTGAAAGGAACCGATATTTACAACCGTACGAACAAAGTATTCGGATTAAGTCTGAACTATAAATTCTAATTAAACCCCTCTTCTGGCTTCTCCTTTGCATCCAAAAGAAGAGAAGCCAGAAGTTAACCTTAAAAAATCTTTACTTTCTCCTTCTTATCAGGAAGAAAACAGATAGTTTTTGTTATTTTTGTCAAGTAAAACCTTGTACTAATTCTCAAAAATTAAACTATGAACCAAAAACTATCATGGCTACTGCTTTCCACTCTATTGGGAGGAGCCGTACTGACTGGATGTTCGGAAGAAAATCCAAAACCGACAAACGGAGAAGGTGATCAGAATCCCACATCGAAGAACCCCACAGAACTCTATTATGCCAACATGTTCGGCAAGGAGGCTATGAGTACCTACTATTACTGGAATAAGGAAATCAGTAGTGACCTGGACAACTGGAACATCGAGACCAACAATGACCCAATCGGCACCGTTGACCGGATAAGGTACCATCAAGGAGATAAATACATTGACAAATGGTCCATGCTCACTGACGACATGGCTTCCTTTAACAGCAGTGTGGAAGGGGTTTCTACTACATTTGGCTGGAATCTGACTTTCTACCTGGTAGACAAAGAAAAGAATCAATATGTAGCAGTCGTAAACTTTGTCCATAAAGGGACTCCTGCTGCAAAAGCAGGATTTAAACGAGGAGATATTATCCTTTCTATAAATGATGAAAAAATCACCCCCGACAACTATGCGGATTTATACTACAAACCTACCTTAAAGGTTTCCCTCGGAGAACTGCAAGAAGATATCATTGTCAGCCAAAACAAGTCAATAGAGCTGACAGCCGTCAACATGTACGAAAATCCTATCATTTGCGACTCCGTATATGAATTCAGCGGAAAGAAAGTAGGCTACCTGGCCTATACCGGCTTTGACCTAAAATCCATCAATCCACTGATTGAAATCGGGAAAAAGTTTAAAGCAGAAGGTATTGAAGAACTGGTTTTAGACCTCCGGTACAACGGAGGAGGTTATGTTATCACTGAAAATGTGTTAGCCTCCATGTTTGCCCCGCAAGAAGCTGTCAGCAGCAAGAAAGTATTCGAAAAAGAAATCTACAACAGCTATTTGAGCGAAATCTACCAGAAACAAGGAGAAAGTCTGGAAACCCGTTTCACCACAGAGTTCAATTACCCGGAAGTGGAAGTCAATGCAAGCACCAAAGACGCCAACATCGGATTGAAAAAAATCTACGGATTAATCGGCTCCGGATCGGCATCCGCATCCGAAGCACTGCTTGGCGGACTAATGCCTTATACAAACGTTCGACTCATCGGCACACAGACACACGGCAAGTACTGCACCGGGTGGATGCTCAGCGCAGAAGATATGTACGAAAAATGTCCGCAAGAGCTGAAGAACTGGGGAATCTATGTAATGGTCAGCATTTACCAGAATGCCGATGGAAAAACGCCCTGTATGCCTGATGGACTCATCCCGGATATCCAAATTGAAGATGACCCGATACAGGCTTATCAAATAGGAGACGTCAACGAGCCTCTCTTGAAACAGGCACTCACGGAAGCCGGACGTTCATACGAAACTGACGGTGTACACAGCCGTAGTGCAGCTTCCCCACACTTCAAGGCACTCCCGCCTGTAAAAACACCACTCTTTGGAAAACGTATCCAGCTGATTCCATCATTTGTTTCTTCACACTCCAAATAACGATTCAATAAAAAAGTTCGCCAGACTCCGTAAAAGAATCTGGCGAACTTTTTTATACAATCATCTATGATTCAAACACATTCTTATTCTTCCCATACCAGATAAGCAGACACCAGCCAATGGTTCAACTCATCCTTATTTACAGGCTGGGCTTCAGGTATGCTGACAGTGAATGTATGCTTTCCTGCTTGCAAGCCTGGAAGTTCAACTACCTCTGGCAATACATCCGATCCGGGACACCAGTTAGAACGCGATAAATCAGAAGATGCCAATGGTTCCTCTACCTCCTTGGTCTTATAGCCATCTTCACTAATATAGGCCGCCAGGCGTTTGATAAGCCAAACACCAGTAGCCGGATTGAAACGACGGAAAGAAGCACAGTCATCTCTCCAAGGAACGAAACTATAAACCTCTTTTCCATCCACGGAAAGAATATTGCGCTTCTGCACAAATTCATCACCACCGGAATGGCCTCCATGACCGGTTACAATGTATTTCAAACGCACATTTTTCGCGCTCTTCGGAAGCACAAAATCAGTAGAAACAGATTTACGGGCAAAAATGTCCGGATAAGACTGACCGATATAATATACCGTGTTCATCAACGGTTCCACATGACGGCGGACAAGCTTTTCACATATTACCGGAGTTTCCTTGATTTTCAACTCCATGCTGGCCACATATCCTTCTTTTGTCCACGTGTCAATAAAGATACCGACATACACTTCACCTTTAAGGGCCGAATATAAATCGGTAATGTCCTGTTCCCATTGCACACATTTCTCCCACTTAGGAATATAAACCGGACGACGCTTGCTGGACAAAGAATCATCATCTTCACTGAAATGCCCTACTCCGAAAGGTGTCATGAAGCGCATCAGCTCTATTGTAGGCAAATAGTCCTTTCCCGGTACAATTCCAATCATATTTTCCAGTTTCAAGCTGTCAATTGCCGGAAACTGTTTCTTTCCCTGTGCAATACTCAGCAGATTCACAGCCGAATTCTTGGGAAGCACAAAACAAGAACCGGATTTATCCCAGCGGTCACCATTAGAGGCTACGGTCACCTTCAAGCTGACCGTCACATCCCGCTGGTAATCGGGAATCTGAATCTTCTTTAAAATAATACGACCGTTCACCAGATGAATGACTCCATCCGCCCCCGCTGCAGAATACCCTGCATACGTATCTGGTACAAAATGAATATTCTCCTTGTCAAATACCGTCAAATTCAAATCTCCTTTTGCAGGAAGTTCCTTATGTCCTGCCGCACATACGTTCAACGCCACGAATAAGGAAACAAACATACTAACTATCTTCATATACTCATTTTATTATTTTGCAACCTCAAAACCTCTTTTATCCAAATAAGCCTTAAACTTATGCAGATACTCTTCGTCCGGCCCGTCAAAGAAGGAAACACCTGAAGCTCCATTGTTGAAAGCCTCATCCAATACCTGCTCAAAGGTATTCTTAATATCAGGGAACATCAATCCGGCATAAATTTTAGCCCGGCCATTAATCGTCTGTACACTTTCCTTCACCGAACGTCCAATCCACTCCGGTCCTTCATAATAAAAACCATTGTAAATCATCGGGAAGTATGCATCGAGCGACCACTGTCCCCAATCCTGACGCACCATCTTGCGAGCCATAGAAGGTCCCGGGAATACCGCAGCAGAGATACATTTGCCATCTGCCTTGATGGTTTGCGTAATCTTATTGACCACACGTGTAATGGCATCCAGACGGAAATTTATCCATGACTGGTCTTCCATCGGATACTTCAATTCCAGCGGGTCTTTACCGGTCTGCTCCTTAAACATCTTCCGGCATACCTCACAATAACAATAATCATATTCCGGCAATTCAGAAGTCTGCTCAATTCCGTAATTCTTCCATAAGCTTACCGGTAACACGACATCTGGGAAACGTACATAATCCAGATGCACTCCATCCACATAAGGCAGATTCGCTTCTTTCAGATAATCAGCAGCCAGATATTCAGCCACACCTTCATGGTTCGGACACAAGAAGCGGTAATAATCTACATAAGCAGGTTTGTCATAGCATGACTCCCCTTTGCGGTTCACGGCAAACCAGTCGGGATGTGTCTCACGCACTTCTCTGCGGTTCATGGTCCACTTCCAATAATGCGCCTCCAGACCCGCTTCCTTACACATCCGGTAAGTAGCCTCATCATAGCCTTCAAACATGACTCCACTGATGCCACATTCTTTCATCAGAGCAAAGTATTTCTTATAGTACGCATCTCCCTTTTCCTTGTTAATGCGCATCCATACCCAGTTCTTTACCTGACGGGGAGTAATAGCTTCACGAGTAAATCTACCGTTATGGTCTACCACATAACGTACTTTTTCTTCAGGCACGCTCACCGACATACAGAATGTACGTTGTGTAGCCTCTACCAAGATTTCAGCACCAGCAGGCAAATCCATCAACTCCGCCTCGGTCAAGAAGAAATTCTCTTTAGAACGAATGTAGTTTTTCTCCTTGGCATAATTATCCAATTGTGCATAGAACATAGCCCAAAGCAACTTATAGGCAGCCATATTGTAAGGATACTTGAAGGAATCAATACCCGTTCCTACCACCTTATCCGAAAGATACAAGAATCCCCATCTGTCGGGCATGTGCATATCGATGCGTCCGGTAGGCATCCATACCCAGTTCTCTTCACGCTGTCCGGGCTTCAACCACTGCACACGTGAGAAGTTGATACGCCAGCAGTTTCCAGCCTGAGCCGGGTTGGAGAAATTCACTGTCAACGCTTTATGAGGAATAGCCATTTCCACACTCCACTGTTTGTCCTTATCTTTTGACTTATTCAAGGTTCCTTCACGATGAATAGCCAACTGAAGTCCCGGACAATCCCACTGAATCATAAAATTACCTCCCGAACGGTAAGGCTTGTCCAGCATCAAGTCAAAAATAACTCCCTTCGCATTGGTTTCTATTTCAAAGTAATTCTGCCCATCCCCATCCGGATCCAGGAAAACCTCAAAATCATTGTCATAATAGATAATCGTATCCCGCTGACTGAGTTTCGCCTTGATGTCATCCTCCTGCAACACGGCTCCTACATAGAGATAATTATCATCCCACAACATTTTGGCAGAAGTATCATAACAAGGTTTGGCAAATCCTTCCCCACTTATATCTACAAAAGAAGAAGTGGACTGCGCCTTTTGCCAGTCTGCCTCATTCAGTTTTCCATCTACTTTAATTTTTCCATCCACACGATAGCATACATAGCCTTCGGGAAGCGTCAGCATACGTTCATACTTTTCATATAGCCCCTGCCCCCAGAGCTGTCCTGCCATTGCAAATACAAACAAACTACCTATCAATTGTTTTCTCATAATCGATTTTTTTCATTAATTACTTTCAATAACCTGTCCCGCTCCCCGATACAATTTGACCGGTCCGTCCAGCAATACGGCAATTACCGTAATTTGTGAATCAAGCACATGATTGGGCACATCAATATAAAGATTACCAGGCACTTCACTCCAATAGTTCTTATTATATACCTTATAAGACAACATGGAGCCATTGCCTACCACCCATACGCGGTTGACTTTATTCATCAGCCCTTTCACTTCAATGGGACCATTGGGTTTATAAGGCAAGTAAAGATACAAAATATCTCCCCCTTTATTCAGGGTTGTATATCCCTGGAAGTGTTCTGTCGGAATGCCGGCACGCGTATCATAAATCGCCTCCTTATGTTTTTTCGTCCAACGTCCGAACTCTTTCAAGATAGCTACCTGCTCTTCCGGAATCGTACCGTCCTCTTTCGGACCGATGTCCAGCAACAGATTTCCGCCCATACTCAGGCAATCCACAAAAGTCCGCAATAAGATATAAGGAAACTTATAGTTGGTATCCGTATGCTGATAGCCCCACGAATCATTCATCGTCATGCACAACTCCCAATATTTATCTTCCGGACGTACAATAGGCACTCCCTGCTCCGGCGTAGCATAATCCCCATATCCCTGAATACGCGAGTTGATAATTACATTCTTATTGTCCGAGCGCAGCAAATCTACAATTCCTTTAGAGTTCCATGCCTCCGCAGTCTGCTCCCAGTCACCATCAAACCAATACAAGTCCGGCTTCCAAGCCTTGTTCAACTCCGCCAACTGCGCCATATTAAAATTCACGAAACGTTTCCAGCGCACGGAATCATTCGTATAACGCACTTCCGTACGTGTCATGTTCGGATAATCAGGATGCGACCAGTCCAGTAAGGAATAATAGAATCCCAACTTCAAACCCTGCTTGCGGACTTCCTTTACAAAAGGACTGATTAAATCTCTCTTGGCTGGCGTACATTTTACCGTACTCAGCTCACCCGCCTTTGTATCCCATAAAGCCATTCCATCGTGGTGCTTCGTCGTAATCACCGTATAGCGGGCTCCACTCTCTTTAATCAAGTCCACCCAAGCCTTAGGATCATACTTTGAGGCAGTAAATCCATCCTTCTGGCTCATATATTCCTCATACGGAAGGTATTTATTGAAGAAAGACCAGCTTTCGGAAACCCCCTTCACCGAATAAATGCCCCAATGAATAAAAATACCCAACTTGGCATTTGAGAACCACTCCATCCTTTTTTCTTTCTTAGCATCCTGCTGTGATTTTTCCGGTGTCTGACTAATGACAGGCATAACCGCACAACAAAGAGCCGTACATAAAGCTATAATTTGCTTGTTTAGCATATTGATAAAAATAAAAGATTAATACAATTCAATCGACAAACCACAAAGGATATATGTTACTCAAAAAACAGCTTAAACATAAGGTTAAACAAAGCATCTATCCAAATCATAGAAATATTCTATATATGGCAAATATAGCAAATCTTCAAACATTTCTATTATAATTAGCCTATAAAAGGGCACAAAAAAACTCCGCCAATTGACGGAGTTCTATCAGAAAGCGGAAGCTGGGGAACTCGAACCTTTCAGCTTCAACTCTGTATATCAATTAGTTTTACACTTGTCAAGACTTCTTTCTGTAGCATTTTTGTAGCAAAACTGCCAAATCTCTAATGAACCCTTGTTGACAACCTCCGTCATCACTAATTCATGGTTCAAAGATAATCTTTTTCGAACTAAAAGCCAAATGATTGATAATAAATATTTTCCAAGGCTCTCTGCTACACTTTTAGTGCAAGGTGCAAGCCCCTTAATATATAAGGAGGCTTGCACCTTGCACTAAAGGAGTTTCTACTATGGTTTATAACCAAATATATACGTCAATCAACAGTAAATTATCCAGCAACTATTATTTCACAGAAATAATTTCCCTTACAAAAAACACACCAGCATAATCCGCAGCAAAGCCATCATTCCACTTCCCGTTGTATTCCACTTTCAAAACTGCCTGCAACGGCTTTCCATTTTTACGTTCTTTGGTTACCTTGTCATATATATCATTCAAAGAGTCTGTTTTATCCACTATCCAATATTCTTCGCTACTGCCTTCAGGTTTAAAAGAACGAACTTCATGACCAATGGTCAATGTACCTTTCAATGTATATAATTCATCTTTGGACATTTCACCATTAAGCTGAGAAATCGTCGAACCGGAAAATGAAATGCTGTTTTCATCAAACAAAGGAGCATCCTGGCCTATTTCAATGAAAATAGCCTTGTCCGGATTACTGTCATGTATCTCGAAGTATCGTTTTCCACTGTTGCCGACACCCCATCCGTTGCATGGAGCAGGAACAGGTTCTGACTGCATCTTTTCATTGATTATCGTAGCATAATCTCCATCAGGAACCATAATGAATTTTCTGACTCCTTTTTTCATTGACTTTATTTCTTCAAACTTACAAGTCTGACCCTTATCCCAGTTTGAAGAGGTTTCCAATGTTCTGATAACATCATTTATGTCCTTATTGGGTAGATTAAAAACCTGTATAAGTCTATGTGGTGTCTTGTCCCCTTTTCTTACCATTGATATACCCGGTAAAGACGGATCAGCTATTAGGCGTATATTTTCATTTTCCTGGACCCAAAGTGTGAGACCGGCACCTGAGAGTTGTTTCCATACGAAACCATCATATGCTTTTCTTGTAGGCTCATTATTCACAGCTTCTGATGTACCATTATCCTTGATAAATACAATATTTCTGTTGTTTCTTTCTACGACAAGCGTATCTATATTACATCTGACAATTTTCATTGTATCAGAGAACTGGATAGCCTGTCCGTTGCCTATACTTTCTCCATTCAATATCAGTTTGTTATCCGATACACTCCACTGATGATAAAGCAAAGTCCTCATGCCTACCGACTCTGCAGAACCGTCTTCTTTTAAGTCCATACCCTGTACATAAGATACTCCCTGTGTAAGAACCTCTATCCAACGGCCAGTCAGATTAATGTTATTATTGGAAGAGCAGGCACATAATGTCAGAACTAAAATTGAAAGAATCTGTTTCATACTATATTATTATTTTTAATCGCGTCTATTTACATAACAAATGTATCATCTGATCTACCATATATGGTTTCCACTCATCAATCAGATCATTGAACTCTTTATCTGATTCCATAAATATCAGATCCTTGCTCAAAAAAGGGAATGACATAAGCCCATAGAATGTGTTGAACACTATTCTCAAAGGAACCTGTTTTATGTCCCCTTTATCCATGGCAGACTGCAGATATATTGCTATCTGGTTAAGAAACTTATCCATATATACTGGTTTTACTGCCTTTATGAAGTCCTTTGCATTACGGTTTATTTCACGCATTACAAACATAGGCATATATGGATTATTTTTGGCAACTTCAAGATATGTATCAACAACAATCCTTATTTTCTCTGAAAACGGCTTATTATCATCTACGAACACATCCTGTATTTTGGGTATGAATGATTGTATAATAGACAGAAATACAGCCTGGAACATCTTGTCCTTTGTACGATAGTAATAATGAAGGGTCGGACGGTTTATACCCACTCTTGCTGCAATATCACTCATACTTGCACCGTCAAATCCCTTTTCTATAAAGACTTCTTTAGCTACAGCTATAATTTTCTCTTCCAGAATATTATTTTCCATATTTTGAGTTATTATTTTTCAAGTTTATCTACAAACAGCAGTATACGGTTAATTATGTTCACTTCACTGACACCACTGTCAAAATCCAAAGATAATATATTAATATCAGGGACTAAAGTTTTTATTCTCTTTTCTATGCCTTTAGATACAATATGGTTGGCAATACAGCCAAAAGGCTGTAAGCTGATGACATTTTTCACTTCTTTTCTGGCCAATGACAGCATCTCGCCAGGTAAAAGCCAACCTTCACCGAACTGTGCATTCAATGATATAGCCTTACGTGCTTCTTCAGCCTGTTCAAATATATCCTCAAAACATGTAAAATAGCGGAACTTCCAAGCTGCATCATTAAATTTATCTATTTCTCTGCGAATTATTTTATAAATCCACCGATAAACAAAGTCAGGATAATCCTTACCACATATATTTGACTTAACATTTACTTTTATGTTTACAAAGCTTTGCATAAAGAAGTCGGTCAGTACTGGAGGTACTACCTCAATACCGCGTTCTGACAGCCACGACAGTAAATTCCTGTGTGCAAAAGTATTGAATTTCAGATATATTTCTCCGACAATGCCGACTTTAGGACAGTCCTTTTCCATACATATCCTGTTAAAGTCTACTGCGGCAAGAGAAAGATAATTCAGGAGTTCTTTTGAACGGTTTTTACGAATCAGCTCGTCTGCCGCATTCAGATACATGTCCTTAAGTTTTTCTGCTTCACCTTTGTTTCTTTCCCTTACAACGGACGCATAGTAGAATTTGGATATACAGTCACTGTAGAGGACTGCACGGAAAGCAACCGGCAATACTTTAAGCCAGTTTATCCTGAAAGCTGGCTGGTCATTCTTAATTGAATCTGACATGGTAAGTGAAACGACCGGAGTGTTTTCATATCCTGCATCTACCAGGGCTTTTTTGATAATGGCAATATAGTTGCTGGCGCGGCACTGGCCTCCTGTCTGCGTCATGGCTATTACAGAATTGTCCGGATCGTATTTACCACTTTTGAAAGCTTTAATGATGTCTCCAACAACAAGAGTTGCAGGATAACAGATTTCATTGTTGGCATATTTTAGCCCCCATTCACATGACTGACTGTCACTTAGAGGAAGATTCTCAACATCGTAACCTGCCACTTTCATAACAGCCGGTATGAGAGGAGATATAAACGGCGTAAAGAATGGTACAAGGATTTTTCTGTTCCGGTACTCATCGTCATATACCGGTACAGTCTTGAAATCATGATGTACGTGTCCTGTATGTTTGTTTTCTTCTGCCAGACGGATACTCTCAACCAATGAACGGACCCTGAGCTTCATCGAACCTACATTATTGACATCATCCAGTTTCAGAAGAGTGAATACTTTCCCGTTTCTAATGAGAAGATCCCTAACTTCATCAACAAGAAAGGCATCAGGTCCGCAGCCGAATGAAGTAAGTTCGACAAACTGAATCTTTGAATCCTGCGCACATGCCCATTTTGCAGCTCTAAGTATTCTGTTTGGGTATGACCATTGAGGGAGAAAATGAACATCATCCAGGTCTGTTTCTTTATTTCTCACAAAATCATCTGTAATTATGCTTATACCCATATCTGCAAGCATGTCAGACACTTTGTGCTGAATCAGCATATCTGTGTGGTAAGGACGTCCGGCAAGCAGAACCGTCATTCTGTTTTCCTCGAGTACCTTGTTTAATATTGTCTCATTTCTGGTGATAAGTTCATTTATAAATCTGTCCTGTTCTTGACATGCCTTTTCAAAAGCGGTCTTTACTTTACGTGAATCAACACCAAGGGATTTAAGATATTCTTCGCATTGTTTAAACAGCAGCTTCTTGTCTTTAAAGTTAATGGCCGGGGAATCTATAACAGCACCAGAACCCTGGACACTTTTTATCACTTCGGAATAACCGGTAACAATCGGGCAGTTATAGCTGTTCTGTTCCTTGCCCTGACGCTCGAATATGACAAAAGGCATGAATATCCTGTCAACTTTCTTGTCTATAAGATTCTGTATATGGCTGTGAACAAGCTTTGCAGGGAAACAGATGTTATCAGACATGACCATTCTGGCATTGCATTCATATCTGGTGTAATTGGATACATCCGACAGCACGACCTTGATGTTACATGACTCCAGCAGTGTATGCCAGAACGGATATTCCTCATACATGTTCAGGCAACGCGGAATACCGACTGTAAGAGTTGAATTATCAGCTATTGACTTACGTGAAAAGAGCAGTTCATTCTTTATCTGATACATATTTTCACCACGTTTCATGTTTTTTTCTCCGTTGGTGAAAACCCTCTCACACCGATTGCCTGAATAATAGCGTTTCCCGTTTTCAAAATGATAACAGGTAACCGGACACTGGTTGTCGCATCCTTTGCAATTTAAGGTGCGTGAGGTAAATCCGGCCATGCTTACCATGGTCTCAAAAGGAATTTCACGGCAGGAATGCTCACGGGCATAAAGGGCACATCCGAATGCACCCATCAGTTCCGGTATATTACATCTTGTAACTTTCATACCGGTATGGATTTCCAAAGCTCTTACAATGGCATCGTTTCTCATTGTACCACCCTGAACAACAAGATGATTTCCCAAAACGGAAGTATCTTTCAGTTTAAGAACTTTATACAGACAGTTCTTCACTACTGAGTAAGCAAGGCCGGCTGAAATATCTTCCACCGTAGCACCTTCACGAAGTACCTGTTTTACTTTTGAGTTCATAAAGACTGTGCATCTGGTTCCAAGATCAGCCGGACAAGTGGAACGGCAGGCAGCCTGTGCGAACTCCGGTGCTGTATAACCAAGCGTCTTGGCAAATGTTTCTATAAAGGAACCGCAACCGGAAGAACATGCCTCATTTATCTCTATTCTGTCTATTACACCATTGTTTATAAAAATGGCTTTCATATCCTGACCGCCAATATCCAGAATAAAGGATACTTCCTTGTCAAAATGGTGTGCACCCATATAGTGTGCAATAGTTTCAACGATACCGTAATCCAATTGGAATGCAGCTTTTATCAGGTCTTCACCATAACCGGTAGAGCAGCTTCCTTTTACGACAAGCTGTGTTCCAGTTTTGCTGCATTCATCAAGCAAGCCTCTAAATCCCTTTTCTACTGTTTCAATAGGTTTTCCTCCATTGTTACTGTAAAATGAATAGATAAGATTTGCATCTTTATCAGTCACAACGATTTTAGTTGTTGTTGATCCTGAGTCTATGCCTATATAGACTTCCTGCTTACCCGGTTTTAGAGTTCCTGTTTTTACAACATTCTTCTGTTTTTCCTCTTTCCACTTATCATATTCTTCTGAGTTTGAAAAAACAGGTTTGAGACCGTCTTTACGTGCAACAGTTTCCTCATGTTTCTCTAAAGCGGCTACAAGTGAGGACAAAGAAACTATATACTCTTTCTCTACATGAGCAAGTGCTGTTCCCAGAGCCGGAAGCTGTGTCCCGTTTTCCGGTAAGATAATATCACTGTTATCAACTGACAAATATTCGATAAAAGCCTTTCTAAGAGCAGGGATGAAAGTAAGAGGTCCGCCACAGAAGAGAATCGGAGTCTTTATATCATATCCTCTTGCCAGGGTTACAACCGTCTGCACTGCTACTGCATGGAAAATGGAAGCTGCAATATCCTCACGACTTACATTCTTGGCTATAAGATTTTGTATATCAGTCTTACAGAAAACGCCACATCGTGAAGCTATCGGATATACATGTGTAGCATTCATTGCCAGTTCATTCATTTCATATACACTGACACCAAGAATAATGGCCATTTGGTCTATGAAAGCCCCTGTTCCTCCGGCACAGTTGCCGTTCATACGGAGGTCAACAGCTTCTGAATCCTTAAAGAAAACAACTTTGGCATCCTCACCTCCTATGTCTATCATGGATGCTATATGTGGATATTTATTCTGAACAGCCTTTGTTGCTGCAACCACTTCCTGTACAAACGGAATGCCATATTTTTCTGAAAGTCCCATTCCAACTGAACCTGTTATTCTTATAGCAATATCTTCATTATTTACTATAGTTCCCAGTTCTTTAAGCATTAGAATAATCACATCCTTTGCCTTCGCATTATGCCTTTCGTATTTTGAATACACAATACGACCTTCTTTATCTATAGCAATCATTTTTACCGTAGTTGAACCTACATCTAAACCTACCTTAACCATACCTTTATATATGTTTGACTATTATTCTGACACTATTGTCAGACGCAAATGTAAAAACAATCACATCAATACCAAAGAAATTGGTTATGTAATCTTGTGGTTTAACTTTCTACAACATTTAAAACTGATTTCTTAACGGTGGTTATATCCTAAATACGGATTATGATATAAAGTAATGTATTGCTAATGTATGCTTATCTCAATAATGACATTCTGTATTCTTTTGTTGTCATTCCCACATTTTTTTTGAAGAATTTACAGAAAAAAGAGGGATTAGGAAAATTTAATTCGTAGGATATTTGCTCTGTTGTTTTATCTGTAGTCTGTAACAAAATCTTTGCTTCAAGAATCGTATAATGGTCAATCCATTCTCTTGGTGTATGACCACTAGTTCTCTTAATTATGTCGCACAAATATTTAGTTGATATATATAGTTTCTGTGCATAAAAATCAAGCTTTTCTCTTTTCTTGAAATTGTTTATAGTAAGCTGTATAAACTGTCTGAAAATCTCTTCATTCCTGTTATGTCTGTTCAAGTCTTTTTCCATGACAAAAATACTTGTGATATAACAAATAAAAGCCTGCAGAATGGAACGGATAATTTTATTTTGAAAAGGATAAGGATGTTTATAGTCCAACTGCATTTCAAAGAAGTTATAGTAGTTTTGTATCATACTGCATTCTTTAATTGACAGATTCATACAAGGGTATTTTTGTATATAGAGAAACAGTGGCAAAGTTTCGTCAACCCTTTCTAATGTATCTTCCAAAAAATTTTGTGAGACTATAAGCAACATTCCTTTGATATCATTTGATATCTTTTTATATTGAATTATGTCATTTGACAGTGTTATAATTAATTCTCCAGAATTAATCTGATGTTCAACCCCGTTTATATCTATAATCATTTCTCCTGAAAAACATACACCTATAGTAGCAGCATTAATTCTTATAGGACAGCTCGACGTAGAAATATTAATTTTATCCAGCCTGTCAATAATAATAAAGTTATCATCAATACAGGATACATCACCTCTGATAACCTGATTAATTGATGTCATTAATTTTGTTGTTCTGTTCATAGTTTTTTTCGCAAAGTTATCCGTTATTATCTTATTTTCAATATGAAACAGAATAATGGAACGCATTTTTTGAATAATAGAACATCTTTTCAATCTTTGCGGATTTTAGAACATCACTCAGGAATAAACGATTATGTATCATCCACTTTTTATACAGAACTTTGCGGCGTAAAAAAACAAATGTCTTATGTCAAAATCAATATTAAGTTTAGTTGCTTTAGCTTTGATAGCTACAATTAGTTCTTGTAAAAAGCAGGTAGAAGAAGCACACCACGCTCCTTTGGTTAAAACTACCACTGCTACAGTCAATAACCTGAGTGAAAATCATAATTATCCTGGCATTGTTAAGCCACAGGACGATTTGTCTATTTCGTTTAGAGTAAACGGACAAATTGAAAGTTTATTGGACGAATCAGGAACGGAAGTAAGAAAAGGTGATTTGCTTGCCACATTGGATTCCCATGATTATGAGATTAATGAGAAAGCTGCATTGGCTGCATACCAGCAATCGGATAATGAGTTTAATCGTATTAAGCAACTCTATGCGTCCAAAACCATATCACCCAATGATTTTGAGAAAGCAGAAGCTGCACATAAAGTTGTACTTTCTAAATATCAGGCTGCCAAGGATGCTTTAGAATATACCAATATTAGAGCCCCTTTTGATGGCTATATACAAAATATCTACCACCAGAAAGGGGAAATTGTACAAGCCGGCATGCCTGTCATTTCTTTTATTTCAAAGAATACCCTGAAGGTAGAAGTATTCCTGCCTTTCCGAGATTTTGAAAGAATTGACAGCCTTACCAGCAGTTGGCTGGAGATAAATGGCAAACACATAAACTTAGAACTTGGCAGTATCAGTCAACAGGCCAATGCGGCACAACTTTATAAAGCTGAATTTATTATTCAGCCGAAAGATGCAGCAGAGCATAAGATTGTCGCCGGAAAAAACTGTCAGGTAAGACTGACATTCTCTTCACCTGATATTGAGAAAACAGTAAGCATACCACTTTCGGCCATTATGAACTCGAACAACGAAACATCAGTATGGGTTTTGGAAAAACAGAACATTGCTAAAAAAGTAAATATAAAAATACGGAATATAGACCATGACAAGGTAACAGTATCCGGAATAAATGAAGGACAGCAGGTTGTAATAAGCGGTATTCATTCTATTAAAGAAGGGGAAGCCGTAAACATCATGTCTGCCCCATCTAAAACAAATATAGGAGGAATGTTATGAGAAGTATTTCTGAATATGCATTGACAAACAAGGCTCTGATAAAGTTTTTTATTGCTTTATTGATAGTTGGAGGTGTGTGGGGATTCTACTCTATGAGTAAAATGGAAGATCCGGAGCTGATGGTAAAGCAGGCACTTGTAATGACTGTCTATCCGGGTGCTGATGCCCACAAGGTAGAACTCGAAGTTTCTGACAAATTGGAGAAAGCCATCAGACAAATGGGAGACATTGATTATATAGAGTCGAAATCAATGAATGACCTTTCATTGATAAAAGTAGTTCTGAAAACAACAGTGCCAAGCAAAGATCTGGAACAGAAATGGGATTTGCTGAGAAAGAAAATTGTAGATTGTACATCACAATTGCCTTCCGGTGCTTCTGTACCACAGGTATTAGACGATTTCAGTGCGGTTTATGGTATGTTTTATACCATTACTGCCGATGGCTTTTCTGAGCGTGACATGCTGCATTATTCCCAGTTCATACAGCGTGAGCTGATAAATCTGGAAGGAATACGCAATGTACAGCTTTATGGTACTGCTACACCCACTGTTGAAATAGTTATTGACAAGGACAAAATGGCCCGTCTTGGAATTTTACCGGCAGAGATTATTACAACCCTTCAGGATCAGGACAAAACCGTTTATGCTGGTTATTTCAACAGCGGTGAGGAAAGAATGCGTGTAAATGTGTCAGACACGTTTCACTCCTTGGATGAAATCCGTAATCTGATGATTCACGGGCATGAATCAGATATGTTCCGTCTGAAAGATATAGCTGATGTAAGAGAGGCATATGAAAATCCGCAGCGTAATAAGATTGTCTATGACGACCAAACAGCCTGTGGCATAGCAATAGCCATGGAATCCGGTTATGATATTCTGAAGGTCGGTGAAGTAGTAACCGCGCGTTTGGAAGAATTACAGAAAGAACTGCCGTCAGGTTTTCAATTTCATAAGGTTTTTTATCAGCCAGAGCGTGTAGATGATGCTATCAATAACTTTATTATAAATCTGATAGAGTCAGTGGTAATTGTCATAGTAATCCTGATGATTACAATGGGATTCAGAAGCGGTGTGATTATAGGTACAGGACTTGTAATCACGGTTTTAGGCTCTTTTGTTGGACTTTACTATTTTGACGGTACCATCCAAAGGGTATCTCTTGGCGCATTTATCATTGCCATGGGTATGCTGGTTGATAATGCAATAGTGGTAGTGGATGGTATTCTTGTGGACAGTAAAAGAGGTATGAAAAGGCCTGAATCACTGGTACATACTGCCAATATCACGGCTCGTCCGCTTCTCGGAGCTACTTTGATTGCCATCATTGCTTTCATGCCCATCTCATTGTCTCCCGATATGGCTGGTGAATATGCCCGTGACCTGTTTGTTGTACTGGCAGTATCCTTACTGTTGAGCTGGGTACTGGCCCTTGTACATGTGCCGATACATGCAAACAGCTACTTGAAGCTTGACAATAATGTTTCTTCTGACGAAGTGTTCAATTCACCATTGTATCGCAAATTCCGCAGCATGCTGATGGTATTTCTCAGACACCGTTTTATCACACTCACATGTGTTGTAGCATTGCTGCTCGTCAGTATGGCATGCTTCCGGCTGTTGCCACAGACATTCTTTCCAGACCTGACTTACAATCAGATTTACATGGAATATAAACTGCCGGAAGGTTCACGAATTGAAAAAGTGGAAAAGGATCTGACAGAAATAACGGATTTCCTGAAATCTCAAAAAGAAGTAACCCATGTAACCATGTCGTTAGGTGGTACACCTGCACGTTATAACCTTGTACGCTCGGTAGCCGATCCGAGTCTCCGCTACGGTGAACTGATTATTGACTTCAAAGACAATAAGGATATCGATGCCTGTATGAAAAAATGGCAAGCCTATTTAAACAGTCGTTATCCTGATTCATTTATCCGTTTGAAGAAATATAATATTATGTACATGGAATTCCCCGTTGAGCTGCTTATATCTGGTCCAGACCCTCAGGTTTTGAAGAATTTAAGAGATTCAATACAGGATATTATGCGTCAGGAGCCTTCAGCAACATTGGTTACAGACAACTGGGATGATCCTGTGCTTGACATCAATATAAATTATGACCAGCAATTGGGAAGAAGGGCAGGGCTGAGCAGGACTGATGCCGGCATGTCATTACTGTCCGCAACCGATGGAATTCCAGTGGGTCGCTTCTACGATGGTAACATCTCACAGAACATACTGCTTAAAACATCCGGTTATGATCAGCTTGACAATGTCCAGTTGTGGAATGTAATGCCCGACATCAACACTCTTACAAACGAATCGCGGGTTAAAGACGTACTGATGAGCGGTGCAGACAAAAAAGATCTTATTACAGGTCTCACTTATGCCAAACCTGTGAATTCAGTAACTGATAGTCTGAGTTATGTGTGGAAAGATCCTGTAGTATATCGCTACAATGCACAGCGTGCTATTATGGTACAATGCAACAATGCGTCGGGATACACTGCTGAAAATACACGGCAGGCATTGGAAAAGAAAATCAAGGAGCAGATACATTTTCCCGAAGGATATACCATGAAATGGTTGGGTGAATATAAGGCAAGTACTGATTCAAACAAATACCTGTTCATGAATTTTCCGATAGCCATCATCATGATGTTTGGTATTCTGATTTATCTGTTCCGTGATTTCAAGAAACCCATCATTATTTTCCTGTGTCTTCCTTTGGCTTATATCGGCATTGTGTTTGGAATCCTGGTAAGCGGAAAACCGTTCAGTTTTGTAGCCATCGTCGGTGCACTGGGACTTATCGGTATGATGATAAAGAACGGAGTTGTACTAATCGATGAGATTACAGCTCAGATGAATGCAGGAGCAAAACCGGTAGATGCACTTCTTGCTGCATCATCCTCACGCCTTCGCCCCGTTATGATGGCATCCGGGACTACGATACTTGGAATGATACCGCTAACATCCGATGCCATGTTCGGACCAATGGCAGTAGCCATTATGGGAGGTCTACTTGTGGGTACCATCATCACGCTGATGATTATACCAGTATTTTATGCATTATTCTTTAAAATAAAATGTGACTGATTATGAAAAAGATTATAATAGCCTGTATATTTTCATTCTGTTCTCTTTGGGGATATTCCCAACAATTGACACTGGAAGAATGCTGTGATATTGCAGCAGCAAATAACAAGCAGGGGAAACTGGCTGATTTTTCTATACAAAAAGCCCAATTGCAGTTAAAGAACATGAACAGCAATTTCCTTCCAAAGTTATCAGCTGCAGGTGGCTATCTTTATGCGGATAAAGATTTTGGTGCAGAACTGATGCCTTCTGTAGCTGCCGAACTTAATCTGAACAACACCTATACAGGTGGCGTTCAGATAGAACAACCACTGTTTTTAGGCGGAAAACTTTTTGCAGTCAGGAAAATGGCTCAAACCGGATTGTCAATAGCCGGGTTAAATAAGGAAAAAACCGAGTCTGATATACGTTTTGAAACGGAAAAAGCATACTGGAATGTGGTCAAGGCAAAAGAACTGCAGAAAGTATCGCAACAGTTTCTGCAAACTGTAGATGAACTATACCGTACTGTGGAGAATTATTATAGTACAGGGATGGCATCACAGAATGAATTACTGAAGGTAAAAGTAAAAATCAATGAAGCTAAGCTGTCTCTTAAAAGAAGTGAAAATTCTGTCCGTCTGGCTAAAATGAGCCTCTGCCATCTGATGGGTATGCCTATGAATAAGGATATAGATGTAATAAATAACCTATCTGACATAAAGGTTGTAGATACAAATATCCATTCAGTAGAGAACAGATTGGAATATAAGATACTTTCAGAAAATATCCAACTGAAGAACCAGGAAATAAAAGCTGTAAGAAGTGATTTCCTGCCGCGTGTTGGACTTGTTGCAGGATACAATTACATGAATGGAGTTAAGCTAAATGGTACGAAGCTCATTTCTGATGATGTGTTCGCTGTTATGGTTTCAGTTAAGGTTCCTCTGTTTCATTGGGGAGAAGGTATGCGTAAAGTCAAATCTGCCCAAATAGAAAAGCAGATGGCAATAGTTCAAAGAGATGAATTTACAGAGAAAATGCAGTTGGAAGTTTCACAAGCTTTAAATATGCTGGACGAGTCAGAACTGGAAATTAAACTCACGGAGTCCGCTTTTAATGAAGCTTCAGAAAGCCTTCGTGAAAGTAGAAAGAATTATGAAACAGGGATGGAAACCCTTGTGAACTATATGGATACACAATCTATCTGGCAAAAGTCATGGGCGGAGTTCGTTTCTGCAAAAATTAATTATCAAATAGCTAAAGTAACATATCTTAAAGCATTAGGGCAGGAATAAATCTATTTAGTATCTACTATTCCTATTACATAAAGATTTAATTTTTAGTAGGACATATATAATATGGGGCTATCCAAAATCCGGATAGCCCTTTGCTGTTTATCCTATTACTATCTAAAAGCAGTTTCATTCTTTTAAACAGTAATAGGATAACATAATAATAAACCTATTAAATATTTCAAAAAACTTGGAATTGACTTTAAAAACAAATTTTAAATAAGTCCACAGAACTTTTATCAAAAACTTTAACCATTGACAAATATAATATTTTATAATAATCGAATTATAAGATTTGTATTTATTGGAGGACAACATAAAGAACGCACTTAAATTTATAACACATAACATGCTTAATAAAAAACAAATATTTATAGTTGACTTTAAGAAAACGTTTCTCTCAATCAACTATTTAATTCCTTACGATATTTCAAGGAGTTATCCCTGCTCTATTTTTTGAATAACTTACAAAAGAATGAAGCGTCCGAAAAATGCGAAATCTTGGATTTTTCATCTACAGAATATGTAAATTAAATAATATCATTTACATATTCTAACTTTTGCGAAAAACAATTAGTCTGTAATATGAATACAACAATATTTAAGATACATGCAAAAAGTGAATTGAGTTTATATCCTTCTATACTCACATCTTCATTAGATATTATATTGATTAACGACATCATTATGCATATGATGAATTATATGTTGCAAATGATGCAGTTTTTTGCATATAGCGAAACATAACCTATTGGATGTCCTTCCTAAATTTACATTATATGAAAACGATAAGTCAGAAACTTAGGAAATTAAGGGATGCAAAGGGTTATTCACAAGAGTATGTCGCTGAAAACATGGGAGTTTCACCATCTACAGTATCCAGAATTGAAACGGACTGTAGTTCTGCAAAAGTAGAGCAATTACAGGCATATTGCGATATTTTAGACATCACTCTTGGTGAGTTGTTTGCATGTGATGCAAGTGAATCAAAAGAAAGGAAGATTTCACTTAGCATTTCTCTTAATGTAGATTCCAAAGAAGACTTGAACAGAGTTTATGAAGCATTTAAAATATTAGGTCACCAATAATAGTAAAGTATGGAAGTAATTACCATTGATAGTGAAGCCTTTCAAAGTCTGAAAGAGCAGCTGAACCGTATTGAGAGTTATATCGAGCGTTCAACTACCCTAAGTAAAGAGATTGATGATGCCCTGGAACTGAGTTCAAAGGATGTAATGGAAGCACTTGCCATATCTGAGTCCACATTATACAGGTGGAGAAAGAAAGGCATAATCAGATACAGATATGCTGAATCCGGCGACGTGAGATATTTCTACAATTCACTTTTTGTGGGAATTAAATGTTATCAGATTAAAGTACCGGCAATGCCAAAGGAAGAAGCTTTAAGAAGACTCAGCGAGTTCAAGGACAACATAATTCTAAACAGTTACATGAGTAAAGACAGACGAAATGATAAACAAGGAAGAAATACTGGACCGTACTAACCGGGGACTTGATGTTTTCAGATATTATCTTCGGATAGATTTCCGACCTGGAAAAAACTTCAAGAATCCGTTATATGATGATAAAAATGCCTCATGCAACATCTACTTTGACAGACATTCACGCACCTTCAAGATGAAGGACTTTGGTGACGAAAGTTATTCCGGTGATTGTTTCTGGTTCGTTGCCACAATAAAAGGCTGGAATGTCAAATCAGACTTTTCCAATATAGTCAGTCTTATAAATTCAGACTTGAATCTTAATCTTGCACCAAGTACAACAGGAACATACACCACTACTACAGCAAAAACAACAACAATATCCAAAGAAGTTATTTCTCCCAATATAACAGTAGAAAAGAATACAAGTTCTTTCAAAGTCGAATCAAAACAATTCACATCTACCGAACTTGGATATTGGCAAAAATATGGCATAAAACTCTCCACTTTAAGGCTTTATCATGTAACATCTGTAAAATCATACGAAAGCATAAACAGGAATAATGAGCCATTCAAAATAGAATCATCAGATTTAGATCCCATTTTTGCCTATAACGGAAATGGATATGTAAAACTTTATAGACCATTGAATAACAAAATGCGCTTTCTATATGGTGGTGAAATGCCTGAAGTATATTGTTTTGGATTGGAACAACTGCCAAACAAAGGAGATATTGTTTTCATAACAGGCGGAGAAAAAGACGTGATGTCACTCTATTCAAAAGGATTTTTTGCAGTCTGCTTCAACAGTGAAACAGCATCTATTCCAACAACCATGATAGAAATGCTTGAAAGGAAATTCAGACACATCATCATTTTATACGATTCTGATGAGACGGGTAAAAGGGAATCTCTACGCCATTACAATGCCTTGTCAGACCACAATGTCATACGTCTTGAATTGCCATTGTCAGGAAGCAAAAAGGAAAAGGATATATCGGATTTCTTTGCCCTTGGTAAAAGTGCATCAGATTTACGGGAACTTATCACAAATTCATTGGAAAAACTATATTCTCATACACTCATGTTACTCAAATCATGCGAAATGGACTATAACAATCCACCTGAGATTTCTAAAACTGTTGTATCAGTCAATGACGTACCATTAGGAACATACGATAATCTGTTTTGTATAACCGGAGGTGAAGGCACTGGTAAAAGCAACTTTATTTCAGCCATCATAGCCGGAACATTGATAGATGAAACAACTAATTCTTTTGTTGATACATTAGGACTGGATATCTGTCCAAACTATAATCAAAAAGCAATACTTCATTATGACACAGAACAATCAGAGTATCAGCTTTACAAGAACCTGTCAAAGACTTTAAAACGAGTAGGCATTGATTCTGTTCCTGAAACATATCACACATTTTATCTGGCATCCATGTCCAGGAAAGAAAGGCTACAGATTATAAGGGATAGCATGGACTTGTATTATCATCGTCAAGGAGGAATACACCTTGTCGTTATAGACGGAATAGCTGACTTAATCCGCTCTGCAAATGATGAAACAGAAAGTATAGCCATTGTTGACGAACTATACAGACTTGCAGGCATATACAAAACATGTATAATATGTGTTCTGCATTTCGTACCCAATGGTATCAAACTTAGAGGTCATATCGGTTCAGAACTACAAAGAAAAGCTGCCGCTATCCTCTCCATTGAGAAAGATGAAAATCCGGCCTACTCAGTTGTAAAAGCCATCAAAGTAAGAGATGGTAGCCCTCTTGATGTTCCCATGTTACTATTTACCTGGGACAAAACAAAGGATATGCACGTCTATGCCGGAGAAAAATCCATTGAAGATAAGGAAAAGCGAAAACGTACAGAACTCTCCAATATTACCAAAGAGATATTCAAGTCACGGAAAAAGGTATCTTACAATGACTTGACAGAATTAATAATGGATATGCTTGACGTAAAAGAACGTACAGCCAAAAGCTATATCCGATACATGAAAGAAAACGAAATGTTGTTGCAAGATTCCAGTAACTATTATATAATCGGGAATATCAGCCTATGAATAATGATGAAGAAATTGATGTATGGATAAAAGAAATCCTTACCCGCCTTAAAGCCATAGAAACTACATTGAGCAATCTGGAGAAGAGCCAACTGCTGGTTGGTCCGGATACTCTTCTCGATGTAGTAGATGTTTCCAAAATAGTCAAGATTGCTCCCAAGTCCGTTTACCGCTGGGCTTACGAAAGAAAAGTTACTTCGGTAAAGATTGGTGGCAGACGATTGTTTTATGCAAAAGACGTACTTGCACATCAAAAGGAAAGACGATAAGAATATAAGTATTAACGTTTTGCGGAATACGATAATAATTGTAATTTTGCAAACGCTAATAATATCTTCAAACAGTTATTTATTAGAATATTACAACTTTAAAAACAGCATTATGAGCTTTGGATATACAGTAAATAAAGAAAAGAATGGGGTTTTATTAGCATACCTCGCAGAAAGAATTCCTAACATAACTCTTAGGAAGCTATTGAAGCTGGTGTATCTTACAGATGAAAAATTCACTATCGAAAGAGGATTTCCTCTAACCTGGTTCAGCTATTTTGCATGGAAAAAAGGTCCTGTTGCACCTGAAGTATATGATGTAAAAAACGGAGCATTTGCAGAGTATGTATTATGCCATCGTAACAACGAAGACAAATGTGAAGTATCTCCGGTTAGTGGTATTCTTACACAGGATAAGCTAAACCTATACAGCCAGTATGAAATGGATATGATTGATCAAATCATTTCTACATACGGATCCATGTCTGCAGATGAGCTTACCGACTTTACCCATCTTGATGATACCCTGTGGAGTAAAGTAGTGAATGAAAACAATCTTACTTTTTCAGATTCAGGTCGCTCTGACTGTGAAATTCATTTGATCCGTCTTATTGAAGGTGACGAAGAAAAAGAAGAAGTTTTTGAGGATGCACTGGAATATATGCAGTTCTGTAATGCGACATCGGTATGTTAAGGGCAAAGAATATTATCTACGGTTTTTGCGCCTTTACTAATCCTCCCAAAAACAAGTATCTGATTTCCCTTTATAGAAGTGAAACATTGAATGTTGTTGCCGTATTTCCTACTTCAAGAAAACGTTCCGGTAGCTTATCACCGAAACACGGTAAGAACTACAGAGGAAAGGATATTGTATCATACGTATTTGAGGCCAACAGGTGCATTGGAAAGAAGTATGGTTCTAACGAAGATTTCTCTTTTCCACTGGTAACTACCATCCCATTTGATTATTGTTTCCAGGAAGGTGAACAGGAAAATCTTCTAAAGTCATTTGAATCTACCGAAGTGGTAGGAATTCTCTCGGATGAAGAATACATAAATTTGATTTATGCTTTTTCAAAAAGTCCATTGACTCCACGAAAGTATATACCGATTTTTGAAAGAATATTAGAAAATAAATATAAATAATTTGATATGTAGATTGAATTGCAGAAATCATCTGCCATATAAAACAACTCTATAACTTTACTTTCGGTGATTACGGCGATTATTGTTTGTAAACTTTTATAAATCAACACTATAAAGATACAACAATTTTCGCCAATCACCATTTTTCAACTATTTATAATTCATCGAATTCACGTTATACTTACTTCGGCTCCATTATAATATGGCCTACATGATATTTGTCATCTATTTTGTGAAAGCGGAAAATTAGGACTTGTTTGTTGTTGGCTATGAAGTTTTTAAGAACAGTATTGAATTTTTCGGAAGTGACATAGTCCTTCTCCATGTTGTAGTCAGCTATCGCTCCCGTAACCACATCTGCAATGCGGTTGAAATCATCGAAGAATGGCTCCACTCTATCGTCATGAGTGAAAGTACAGAATAGAAACTGACGACCACCAAGCATATTATGCTGATAGTAGTTAAATATCGGCACAATGATGTTGTCTTTACCCGAGATAACTTTATCACGGTCGCTGAACCACCCGAATGTCTCTATTTGTAAATTCTTTAAAACCTTTGCTGATACGTATGCTCCAAGGAACGCCGTAATCAATATATCATTGAGTAACTTGATGTTAGGACTCTTTCCGCTAAGCGATTCAAGTTGCTGGTTTATTTTCTTCACCACCTCATCATAATACTTTATGACATCTTCATTATCAGCTGTTAACTTCCATGCTTCATAACATCTACTAATTGCCTGTAACGTTTCTTTGACACACTGCAAACATTGGTCGTACGATGGAGCTAAGAAATGTTTCCTATCATCGAACACGAATGAAAAGGTCAATACGCTCTCGCTTTTTAAATAAGACAGGAAGTCTTCGTTTACCGTGCTTGACCTCTTGATATCAGATGGTTGCATATCATGAATCTTCTGCTGCATTTCAACATACTTCGCTTCGTTCACGAATGGCATGAGTACAAAAGTCATCACATTGTTAGCCTTGGTCTTGTCATCAAGACAATAGTCACTATACATCATCCACTTACTATAACTTGAGTTATTGCGTTGATAATCAGCAATTACATCACTAATCTCCGAATTTTTGAAGAATTCATCTAATAAAGCATGTATAGGATGCTTTAAATCTATTAAATCATTCATAATCTTAATTTTTTTATTAGACCTTATTTTAAACAATAGGTATACTGGGTTACCATACTTTTAATATAAATACTACAAAAAATCGAAAAATCCAAATTAATGACAATAATTTTGTTGAATTTGTTATTGAAAAATTTGTTTTACTCTAATATGATCCCATTATTGCGGATTATTTGATTAATATTTTTATTGTCCTAATTTTAACAGGACACTAATGAAATAAATCAACTATTTAATTTTCACCTTAACCCCATCATTCCCCTTATCAATCCTATTATGAACCTCTCCTGAAGTATCAGCCTTAACCACTTGTTCCTTATCACTATCATCCTTATTCTTATTAATAGTAAGACTGATTTTACGGTCCAGCTCCGAAAGCTCGGATTTAAGTTTTCTAAGTTCACCCTCCTTTTTCCATTCACCTGAAGCTATGGATTTATACGTCTCAACGTCACGTTTTACTTTTTCAAGTTCACGTTCATGGTTTTCTATTACCTTGGGAATTTTTTCCAAAGCAGACAGAAAGTTCATGCAAGCTAATTTGGGATCATTTGCCAAATGACCGTTATTATGCGTATAGTATATGTTTCCCATACCCTTAACCATAAAACGGTTATCCACAAAATCGAACATATCCTTTTGAGATGCTTCACTCTTTACTACCACCTGAAAACCATAAATCTCACCTATTTGCTGGTATTCACCATTGGTTCTGGCTTTATTAGAAATCTCCTGGAGCTTTGCTGCAAGGACTTTGACATCCTGACTTTCTATTCCATTCAACTTTAAATCATTAAGCAAATTACCGTCACTATCTTTACATGCAAGACGGTTGAACTGCTCCATATCTGCTTTAGCTTCATTCGCCTGCCTTGTATGAAAATCAATAGATTTATCAATCGTATTCAAACGGAATCTTGCTTCATCACGTTCCTTGGCAAAACTCTTACGTTCACTTTCAAGCGCCGTAATCTTCTTTTCCAACTTGGCTTTCTCCAACAAATCCGTGTTGCCAGAAAGAATAGCCACATATTCACTGAAGTTAAGTCCATTCTGTTCATCCATTCCACCTTCATCAATGGTTCTTTTACCCAAGCTGTTAGTCTTTAGCTGATTGATAAACAATTGCTTGTTATGTAACAGATTGAATTTATATGAATCAAGGGACTTCTCTACAGCATATACAATCACATCAACTTTATTGTCAGCATGTTGTTTGGCTACCCAGTTGCCTTTACGAACAGCACGGCCATCACGTTGCTCCAAAGCAGAAGGAACCCAGGGCGTGTCAAGATGATGCACCGCAACAGCACGTTCCTGTGCGTTAACTCCAGTACCCAACATTTCTGTTGAGCCGAACAGCACTCTGATAGTTCCTTTATTCATTCCCTCTATCATTGCTTTTTTAGCCTGTTCAGTCTTACATTCCTGAATAAAACGAACCTCTGAGGAAGGGATGCCATAATCTTCCATCAGTTTACGTTTGATTTCAGAATATACACTCCATTCTCCAGGCTTATAAGTACCAAGATCGGAAAATACGAACTGTGTACCCTTTACAAAATCAAATTTCTTGTAATATTCCGAAATCATTTTAGCACAGTGTGAAGCTTTATTGTCCACATGATCCTCGTATGACGGATCTATCATTCGCATATCAAGTGACATCTTTCGTGCATAGTCAGTTGCAATAAGCATCTTTGCATTTTCTTCTTTTTGTGACAAAGGCTCTCTACCCAACAAAGTAGCATCACCTGTACGGGCAAACTCCACCAGTTTTTTTATAAATTCCTCCTGAACGGGTGTAGGTGGGATATTATGGAGAATCTCATTCTTCTCTGGTCGGTCTATACCTATATCCTTCGCTGTACGATAGTCGCAGATTTCAGCATAGAAAGCAGCCAGCTCCGGAACTTTGATAAAGTGACGGAATCGTTCCTTCTGCACAATTTCATTAGTTACAGAAAACTCATAGTCAGTAGTCTTCTTCGCAAACACAGCTGCCCAAGCATCAAAACTGTTTATATTCTGCTTTTCAAGTGCCTGAGGTCTTAGATATTTGAACAGCAGATAAAGTTCCGTAAGCGAATTGCTGATAGTTGTACCACTTAGGAAAGTAGCACCAAGATCTTTTCCAGTCCTCTCCTGAATGGTACGGATAGCAAACAGCATATTAAGTGCCCTCAAACTTCCATTGGAGTTTCCAAGTCCGGCTACACGGTCATGACGTGTATTGAACATCAGATTTTTAAATTTATGTGATTCATCAACAAACAGATGATCTATACCCATTCGTTTGAAATCCACCACATCATCCTTTCTTGAAGCTATATCGTCAGCAATACTTTTCAATTTAGCTTCAAGATTCATCTTTCTCTTCTCCACACCTTTCAGCATGGCACGTGAAACCTCCTTACCCTGCTCGATAAGAACCTGCAGGTTTTCTTCCACACTGTCAAGTTCCTTCTGAAGAATTGCCTGCTGAATATCCAAAGACTGAGGTATCATTCCAAACTGCTCATGCGTAAGGATAATACAATCCCAGTCATTGTTTTTTATGTCATTAAAGATACGCTGCCTGTTCTGTGGTGTAAAATCATTCTTACCGGGATATAATACTCTGGCATTGGGATAAGCCTTTCTGAAAGTATTTGCAATATCAAACACATTTGCCTTCAGTCCGATAATCATAGGCTTGTTTACAATACCAAGACGTTTCATCTCGTATGCAGCACAACACATGATAACAGTCTTTCCGGCTCCCACCTGATGGTCGCATATACCACCATTATTCACCTTCAGCATCCAGATAGCATCTTTCTGACTCTTATACAAATCAGGAAAGCCCAAACCTTTCAAATCAAGCTGCGGAAACTCCTGATGACTTCCATCATAATTAGGACGTACAAAACAGTTAAACAACCTGTTGTATTTTTCTGCCAACCTGTTCTTGAATCCATCCGGCTGCGACTGTAGCCAATCTGTAAACCTGTTCCGGATTTCTTCAATCTTTGTATTGGCCAACTGAATGGCTGCACCATCCCTTACCTTGATTTCAGTTTCATTACCATTATAATCAACAATCGTCTTGCTTTTTGTTATGTCCGGTATCGTATTATGCAAGGCATGTTTCATCAGATTAATACCGTCATAAGTCTTGAACTCGCCCTTTACGGCATACTTATGATTGATATTACCATTTTTACTGCTGCACTTTACTGAATATTCATCTGCACTTGCAGCAAAGCGCACACTTACATCTGTTTCAAAAAACTCACAGGCAAACTTTTCATAGACCTTTGCCGGAATCCATCTTTCGCCAAAATTAAAGTCAAGCTCTCCGAAAGATATAGGTGTAGGTACAGCAGCCTTCAATGCTTCAAGACTCTTTTTTGCCTCTTCATTGCCAGGATGATTCTCAAGCCACCATTCCACCTGCTCTGCCTTTTCCACTACATTGCCGGATATGAATCTGTCTGCAATCTCATAACCTCCTTCAAGAGGATTATAGTAGATTCGTCCGTCCAAATCGGAAATTATCTCATCTTCCTCCTTATCAGGAAGAAGCGAACATATATAAGGCAAATTCACATCACCATACTTGTTCAGTGAAGCTGCAAGTCCTTCAAGTGAAGTCGTAACAGTTTTGACCTCATTCACTTGAAACGAAACAGGATGGTCGAAAATATCAGCCTTTATAAATTGTCCTTCAAGTGAACGTTCAAGAAAAAGTATCTCAGTAGAACCAGGATCCATTTTCAGTACATCCAGATTCTTTTTTGTATTCAGAAAGCCATAGAAGCCTACAAAATCATCATAAAGCCGATTCAATTTACTGCGTTCCTCCTTGTCTTCCGTTCTTGTCTCACTCTCGTTGTCATACAAACGATGATAACAATCCCTTAAATCAATGTACTTGCCTAATTTTGTCAATTGACTGATTGTAAGATCAAGCGGATTGAAAGTCGGATTACCAAAGGAAGTATTCGACAGAAATCCCAGCTGTGTACCTTGCCTTACTATAGAACCGTCCTTCAGATGCGAAGACATCATTGTGGTATAAGATCGTGGAGCAGTATCTATTATCGGTTTCGACTCTACCTTTGGTGGTATAATGTTACGCTTGCCATCATTTATAAGCAATTCAGAAAACAAGTCAAGTTGCACGTTGTTAGTCTGAACTTTCTTTGTTCTGCCTGGACGGTTGTTACCTTTGATTTGTCCGACTTTCTGTTTGGCCGTTTGCTGTTTACCAGTACGTTTCTTTTCAGATGGAGCCGGAGTAACTTTAGGAATAGAAGCCTTTATTTCCTGATTGAACCGTTCCACTTCTTCAGCCCATGCCTGTATAGCCTTATCCGGAAGATTATAATCTTCATCCTCTACCATAACAGAAATGGGGTGATGCTCATCATCAAAGTACACAGTCTGACCGTCCATTTCACGTGGAGACTCTATATCTGTTCTTGCACTTTCATACAGATCAAACAGAGTAAGAACCGGCACACCTTCAGGAGCTTTTTCTACTTCCGTACTCTTCTGACGTTCCTCTTCCTCAATCTCCTTTTTATACATATAAGCATAAATTGAAGGATCCATATTCTCCTTCCTCCATTCCCGCAAACTCATTCCCTCCAGTTCTCTACATGCCCGTTCAAGACCTTCATCAAGCCAGTGAGCCTGAGAACCGGACAAAATAGTAATATATCCGTGTTTGGCAGCTTCCTGAAGAATAGCCTCTGTATTCCCATCAACCTTAGCCATAGACTCATAAGCTCTCAAAGCATCGCCTATAGCCTTAACAGACAAATGAACAGGCTCTTTTATTTCTTCTGCTACAGCATCCACCACTTCAGGAGTATAACGGTTACCTACATATTCTTTCAACTCCTGGATTTCATGAAGCTTGGCCGGTTCAAAATGAATATCACGTTCTATCCTTACACCTCTTACTTCAACTTCCTCAATCTCATGAAGAGAAGCATATCCAAGTTCCCATCCATATCCCATTGTGGTCAGCGTAAACAAGTCTCCTGTTTTCTTATCCGCTTCAAGTACATAACAAGTATATGCACCAAATGGCATGAAATATCTTATATAAGCTACCTTATCACCAATCAGTCCGCCATCCGTTTCATACAGGGCAGGAATCTTATCAGCAATCTCCTTAGGCATATAGGTAAAAGCCTGTTTAGCTTCCATTTCACCTTGAAGTTTCTCCACATAGTCATCATCTCCATAGAACAGTCCTTTTGATAACTCATTTGATATATCCCTGCCCAGCTTTAATTTCAAGTCACTACATATACCTTCAATTCCACCTTCATGGTTATATACCATACATTTCTTGCCATAAGGATTAGTCGAAAGTTTTCTTGATGTTGCCACACAATTCTCCATGCTCTCCGTTGCAAACATGGCATTATAAGTAAACAACACTTTATCAGGATTATCAGGATCGGGAACATCAACCGTTTCTATAAACAGATGTTCCTGTTCGGAAACAATACCTTTACCCGTATTTTTCTGCAAAACAATCAAGTCACTGCCAACCTCTGTCCCGGCATTTTCTGTAAACAAATTTTCCGGCAAACGAATAGCAGAAACAAGACTTGAATTATTCATCAGATACTCCCTAATAGGTTTGTTGGAGGGTGAATCCAACAAACCCTGTGAAGTAATAAAAGCAAGTATTCCACCTTCCCGAAGAGTATCAAGACCTTTTACAAAGAAATAGTTATGAATGGCACGAGTTGACAAGACCTTTGCATCCTCCTTTGATTTGGAATATGCACGGTCATATACCACATAATTGCCAAAAGGAATATTACTGGAAATACAGTCGAAATGATTCATCAACTCAGGTGATATTTCCTCAAAACCACGATTGTGCAGAAAGACCTTTCCGGTACTGTTCAATGCTTTCATTATCATTCCCGTAAGCAAATCCTTTTCAAAACAGAATCTTTCCTTTGCATTTTTCCCGAATGAGTTGATAAAGGAACCCATACCGACCGAAGGATCCAAAAAAGTTTCAAACCTGATACCGTTATCGGCAAAACTTGATGCTATGGTATCAGTTACCCTTGTATCAGTATAGAAAGAAGTAAGTACACTGGATTTGATACTATCCATGAGCAGTTTAGCCTGTACCGGATTTGCAGCACCTTCCTTGATTACTTGTTGTAACTCCTGAACCATCGGAAAAAGTTCAAGTTCCGATTTTGCCCATCTGGAACGGTCTGCCAATGTACTTGCCGGATTCAGTACACACTTCAATCCGCCAAATCCATTATATCTGCCAAGAATCTCCCTTTCCTCCTTACTCGGTATTCTTTTTTCCGCTTCAAGAAGCAATACTGTACGTATAGCCTCAATGTTGTTACGGAGAACAACCTTCTTGTTATATGACATAGGCTATACATTTTATTTATTGTTCTTGAATTCGAATGACGTAGAACCGTCCTCCTTTAATATCAGTACGGCATTGAACTTCTTGCCTGCTTTGCTAACAAGCCCTTTCAGCGTAGTAGTATGACCTTGAGTAATAAGGCTTCTCACTTCCTTATCAGTGAGCATTTTACCACATACCTCCCTGAAAACTCGGAACTCACAACCCTCAGAAGTACATTTAGCTACTTTAGGATAAATCTTTACAGAATTATTCTTGCAAACCGGACAAGTAAGCAGTTCTGTATTATCCTTTGAGATAATTGACGCTTCCAAAAGCTCCGTACATATCTGTCCGGTATAATCCTTTATTTCCTGGTTGAATCTGGCTGCATCATTCTCTCCATTCTCAATCTTTGCCAATGCAAGTTCCCACATACCCGTCATTTCAGCATTGGCGATTCGCTTATCCTTAACAATATCATAGACTGCCATACCTTTATCAGTAGGAACAAGTGTTTTTTTCTCACGTCTGATATATTCTCTCAGAAGCAGAGTTTCTATAATATTGGCTCTTGTAGCCGGAGTTCCAATACCACAACCGTCCATAGCCTTTCTTACCTCGCCATCCTCGATTTCTCTTCCTGCATTCTCCATTGCAGAAAGAAGAGTTGCTTCAGTAAATAAAGGTTTTGGCTTTGTCTTATGTTCCGTCTCTTTCAATGAAGATATTCTAATGTTTTCACCCTCTTTAAAATCAGACAAAAATTCAACTTCCTTATCTTCATCCTCTTCTTTTTCATTAAGCACAGCTTTCCACCCCGGATAAGTTACCTTTTCCGCTTTCAGAACAAAATCCACATCAGCACCATGTAATGTAACAGTCAATACATCCTTTTGTGAAGTTTCAGAAAATGCTTCGAACATTCTTGCCATTATCATACGGTAAATCTTATCCTCATTGGCACTCAACTGTTCAGGCTTATTGCCTGTAATCAGTAGCGCATGATGGTCAGTTACTTTTGAAGCATCTACAGAACGTCTGTTCAGTTCATGTCTTAGGATCTCAGGAACAACATTTTCAAAACTGAAACCATCTTTGGAGAACTCTATCAGTCCACTGATTTCATCAAACACATCATCACCTATATATCTGCTACCCGTTCTTGGGTAAGTTATAAGCTTCTTCTCATACAGACTTTGAGCAAGTGACAGCGTTGTATCCGCTGAAAAGCTGTATTTTCTGTTTGCTTCTTTCTGCAAGGTGGTAAGGTCGTATAAGAGAGGTGGTTCGGTACGGACTGCCTTTCTTTCTACCTTCAACACGGAAAGACAGCCGTGTCCGTCAGTGGTGATGTTATCCGCAAGGATAGCTTCCACTGCGGACTGGGCTGTTTCCCTTCTCTCGAAAGTAGTCTCTGATACAGCTTTCCATAGAATACCATCTTTATCCAGCATCGCTTCAAGTTTCCAATAAGGAACACTCTTAAACTCTTTGTTCTCGATATACCTTCTGCATATAATCGAAAGTGTAGGAGTCTGAACCCTTCCAAGTGAGAATCCGTTTTTACCTGCAGAGATAGACAAGGCACGGCTGGCATTTATGCCAACCAACCAATCAGCTTCACTGCGTGCCTTGCCTGCACTATAAAGATTGTCAAATTCATTGCCCGGGCGAAGCTTTGAAAGCCCCTCCCTGATAGCCTTATCTGTAAGACTGCTTATCCATAATCTTACATAAGGCTTGTCAGAATTAAGATAGGAATAAATATATCTGAAAATGAGTTCACCCTCACGACCGGCATCAGTAGCCACGATAATCTTTTCAGAACGATTGAAACAATTCTTGATAATCCCAAGCTGCTTGACTGCAGCCGGATCATTTATATACTCTCCGTCCTTTCTTATTTGACGGACAATTAGACGGAACGGTTCAGGAAGCAACGGAAGATCCTCTTTTCTAAATCCCTCCACACCATACTGTTGTGGCATAGCAAGAGTAACAAGGTGGCCTATAGCCCAGGTAACAATATAATTGTTTCCTTCCATATACCCGTTCTCACGGCTGTCTGCACCAACAATAGCCGCCAGTTCTCTGGCAACTGACGGCTTTTCTGCAATAATACAAGTCATACCCATAGTACTGCAGATTAGATTTTACGACCTTTTTTCTTCTGAACCTCTTTCCTCTGTTTTTCAGTCGGCTCTGTCTGTTCTTTTTTCAGAGGCTCCTTTACATATTTAGTTGCCTCATTGGTCTTGCCTTCATTATTCACGGCAACCTGAGTCTTGTTTTCTTCAGCTACAGCAACAACCTTCGCTTCACCCTGTTCCTGTTTCCTGTCCGGATTCCATCTGTAAAACCTCGGTCGGTTTTCTTCCTTGTCAAACTTAACGTATGCATTGAAAGGCTGTCCAGCTCTATCAACCATATTCTTGATGTAGAGTGTACGTCCTTCATTAAGTGCAGCCTGCTGCTTTTCTGTAAGTTCCACTCCGCAAATTTTCCTTGAAACACCTTTCTGCTGTTCCTGATTTACATGCTGAGTCACACTCTGCCTTGGAGTATTGTCAAACTTGAATTCGATACCTTTCTTATCGGCATTAATCTGAATCTGAGCATTGAAAGGCTTACCGGCTTTGGAAATCATATTCTCCACAGCAACAGCCTTACCCATAGCAAGATCTGTTTTCTGTTGTTCAGAAAGCTTAACACCCTTAATTTCATCAGGGACACGCACACGGTCAGCTCTCAAAGCAATCAGTTCATTTGTTTGCTGGTCAACGGATATGAAAGCCTTGAACGGCTCTCCGTTTTTAGGAGTAACGTCAGCCAATCTTCCAAGATTACCCGTTTCACGGAGCATCTTCTTGTCTTCCTCTGAAAACTCAACACCCATGAAAGGAAAGTCCAACCGCGGCTCTTTTCTGATTGTATGAATAGCTAGTGCAAGATTACCGTCAGTATCTTCACGAAAAGCAAGTCTGGCTTCCGTATAGATAGTCTTATCGCCAAAAGGAACTGCAATAGGCATCAGATTCCTCTTTCCCCATCCAAGCATCTTTTCAAGATTGCCAGAAGCCTTCAACTGTTCACGGGTGATGCCAATTGCTGTAAGTTCATTCCAGTCAATACGTTCTTCATTTACCTGCCCAAGCTGTTCTTTTGGAGCATAATCTTCCAGGTTCACACGCATCAGTTTCAGCTGTTCTTCATTCTCTTGCGGTTGCTGAAGCATTTCCTGGAGAATCATTACAGAACTTTCCACTTTGTCTGCAACTAGTCTGTACAGTCCGGTTCTTGAAGGATCATTAAACTGTCTGGTAAAGTTTTCCATGAAATTCTTGAAAATACTGTCATTTTCACTGAATTTCATGAACTGTCCTGAATGTGCATCAAGTGGCTCTACTGTCTGTATCTTACCTTCTGCATCAACTGATGAAACTACTGATAACTTTTTCGATTCCTTATCCTCAAGTACAAGGATGTAGTCATTGGTGTTCGTATCCATAATTCTAAATTTAATGGGTTTGAACACCAAATATATAGCTTACTTATGCGGATGGTGCAAGTGAGGGAAAAGAGAGGAAAATGGGAGAAAATTGTAATATTAATTCTTACAGAAGAAAACTACTTTTCTATATTATTATTAAATATAGTTACCAATATGATAGTCTGTCATTAAAATTATAATACACTCACTAAAGATACAATTTTTATATTAATAATATCTCATTTTAATGCCTGATGAAAAATTTGAATACATATGTATTATATTTATAAATATTTTCCTTACATTTGTTTGATTAACAATACTATAACTAAAATGGAAAATAAAATATTAGAATATATAGGTCATTATAACACTGCCCCCTTTTTATTTGTTGGCTCAGGTTTCTCACGTAGATATCTTGGGTTAGAGGATTGGGAAGGTTTATTAAAAAGATTTGCTTCCTTAAATGATGTAGATTATCAATATTATTTTTCTACCTCAGGTGGAAAATTGCCACTTATTGCATCTATGATTGCAGAAGATTTACACGAAAGATGGTGGAGACTTCCAGAATTTGAAAAAAGTAGAAATAAATATAAAGAATACTGTACAAATAAGTACTCTGCATTGAAAATCGAAATATCTCATTATCTAAAAGGTAAAATGGATATTAAAATCCAAGATAAAATACTATTGGAAGAATTGGATTTATGTAAAAAAATAGTAATAGATGGTATTATAACCACAAATTACGACAATCTATTAGAGAAGATTTTTAGTGATTTTAAAACATATATTGGGCAAGAAGAACTTTTCTTTTCATCACCGCAAGGAGTTGGTGAAATTTATAAAATACATGGTTGTCAATCAAAACCTAATTCTTTAATTCTTACTGAAGAAGACTATATATCATTTGAAAAGAAAAATCCATACTTAGCAGCAAAGCTACTTACTATTTTTACGGAACATCCTATAATATTTATAGGTTACTCCTTAACGGATGAAAATATACTAAAAATATTAAACTCAATAGCACAATGCTTAACAAGCGAAAATTTACAGAAATTAAAAAACAGATTAATCTTCATTCAATATAAAGCAAATCAAACTGATATTGATTTTGCAACTCATACAATAGCTCATGAAGAAATAAGAATTCCAGTTAAAACTATTACTATGAGTGATTTTCGCCCATTGTTTCTTGCACTCTCTTCAATAAAAAGAAAATTTCCAGCAGGTTTACTTCGCTTATTAAAAGAGCATGTATATGAACTTGTTATGACTACAGAGTCATCATCTAAAATATATGTACAAAACATTGATTCAAAAGAAGATATAAAGAACCTAGATGTAGTTTTAGGTATTGGTGCAATTAATAGTGTTGTAAAAGCAGGCTATAGACGTTATGAACGTAAAGATTTAATTGAAGATATACTCATTAAAGACAAATCATTAAATAATAACGATATTGTAAATGTTACCTTACCAGCACTTTTAAAAGGAACAAAATATTTACCATTTTTCAAGTATATAATAAACTCAGACTTTTATAAAGAACAAAAACTTAACAATAAAGTTGATGAAAGAATTATAAAACATTATACTTCAGCACTACAAGATAAATTTTATGAACCAACTGGGAAATATGACATAAGAAAGAGAAGGGATATCTACTCATATGATAAATCCATGACTGATTTTATAAATGAATTTGGATTAGAATATATCAAGTATATCCCATATTTAAAAGAAGATAAAATAAATTCCATCGAATTACTTGAGATATTAAATAAACATATCTCTGTATTAGAAGGTAACAATGAAAATCTTAAAAGTAATTTCTATAAAATAATATGCTATTACGATTTTATCAAATACTATAAAAAAAAATGAATTATAAATTAGTATATAAATGATAGATTCATTGAGAAGCCACCCTTTTTATCAACAATATCTTAAAATTCAATATTAAGAAGATATACTTTAAAAAAGAGGTTCAAAATAAAATTGCTTAAATAAAATCTTTTAGATTAAAACTCAGATATATAAAATCTCCTTATTTCAGTTATTGAGCTAAAATAAGGAGATTTTTATGTTGTAGATTATAAATTATAAGTAAGATTATTTCAGTTTTTTGTTTCAAACCTCTTCGGTGTATGAATATTCATTGTGATATTTCGTAATAAAGACCGATAATTATACATATAAATAAACATCTGAATTGAATTATAATCGAATCTTAATCATTTAATTAGTTCACTTAATTTCACAAACTTAGACTCTTCAGAAGGTAAAACTTCTGTAAAAGAATAATCTTTCAAAATATTAAATAATTTAGTTGTTCTTCTGTCTTCTTCTAATGTTGGAAATAGTATTTTCTCTTTTGTGTTTTTTGAAAAAAAACATTCAACTACTTCTTTAGCATAATTTTTAATATCAAGTCTTGACAAAAGGCATATATCTGAAAGTTCTACAAACTTTTGTATTCCTTTTATTAAAGAAGTGACATCTTTAAATGTCGGAGATTTTTTATTATTAAATCGATCTAACATATCTTCGACAGACAACCCACAAAACAATTTATTTACTTTCTCTGAACTATTAATTAAAACATCTCTAAATTTTTTATCAAAAGCATTATTTGCATTATAATGAATAGTATTATTTCTCCATTGAATTGCTAATTCTGATAATGATACATATAAATCATATTCTAATTCAAAATCACCTTTCTTTATCGTTTTTACATAATCAGCTAATGCATTAAACTTCTTATCTACAGACCTTTCTGCTCTTTGAATTGCTAAAAGAAGTTCTTCATCACTAAAAATTTTAGGTTTTTGATTACATGCAGATAAATAAGAATCTAAACAATCTACAGCCCATGCCAATGATGAGTTTAATATATATTCTCTAGTCCTCATTACCGATCTTATTTTATCTTTAGGGTTCCATGATGTACTAAAATCGTCAGGTAATGATACATCATTTTTTTTTATGTAATCTAAACCTATTAAAGCTGTTATTAAGAAGTGATTTGACTGTCCTAAAAGTTTTTTAAATTGTTTTCTAGGTTTACTAGTAGCTAAATATAATTTTTCCATAATTTTATCTGTGATTAAATGGGAGTCGAACCCATCTCTCGCACTTTAACGGCATATAAAAAATATGCTTTGAAGGTGCGCGCCTTAACCGTCCGGCCCTTAATCATGTATTTTACTTTACCACGGCAAATATATAATTTTTATTTTAATTACAGGATATAAGTTTAATTATTTATTAATGAAAAACTTATTCAAGTTATGATCTGTCTGAATCCGTTCTGTCTCAGACTCAACCAAAGCAATAATCTCCTGTTTAACTCTACGATAATTACTATCAATAGTCTCACGAAGAATATCGTTCCCGTCACTGTCGGTAAACTCGGCAATGACGGGAATCTTCTTATATGCCTTCATTTCAGCAGAAACTTTGGCAGAATCTACCACAATTTCAGCATGGAAGATTTTCTGTTCTATCCGTTCATCAAAGTTATCACTAACAGCACCCACAAACATACCCTGAGTAAGATTAGAAATCTTACTTGCCGGAATAAGTGAATCCATTTGTGTAGATATTGAGGTGGATTTATCATTGCGGTTGATAGTCATCGATTGACGTTTTTGCAATACCTTACCGAAGCGCTCTGAAAGATTCTTGGCTGTTTCACCTACAACCTGACCACTGAAGATATTGCCAACAGTATTCTGAATAACCTTGCTTTCCTTATCTCCATAGTCACGGGTAAGCTGACTGAAATCCTGAAAGCCCAAGCACACTGCAACCTTGTTGCTTCGTGCGGTAGCAATAAGATTATCAAGACCTCTGAAATAAATTGTAGGTAACTCGTCAATGATAACAGACGACTTCAATTGTTTCTTCTTGTTTATCAATTTTACTATTCTGCTGTTATATAGACCAAGTGCTGCAGAATAGATATTCTGTCGGTCAGGATTGTTTCCCACTACAAGAATCTTAGGTTCTTTCGGATTGTTTATGTCAAGTGAAAAATCATCTCCTGTCATTACCCAATAAAGTGCCGGAGAAATCATTCTTGACAATGGTATTTTAGCAGAAGCTATTTGCCCCTGGAGCTGATCTTGTGCATTGGATTCCCATGCATCCATAAACGGACTGAGATAGTTCTCCAGTTCCGGATATGATGTCAGAATCGGAAATATCTGAGCGTATGGGCGGTTCAAAAATTCTATGGCATGAGGGAAAGTACAATACCTGCCGTTGTCATAAATCGTAGGCTCGGCACTCGGCGCCTTGCCGCATTTCTGCGGTAG
>UMKW01040089.1_pt1 | contig 130301 bp, 121 predicted proteins | sample 1966391 | NCBI WGS metagenome assembly UMKW01 (sample SAMEA4836183, study PRJEB28245) | human gut metagenome | biome: gut microbiome; material: fecal sample | place: Denmark | collected 2008
ACTGGGAAAGGAAAAGTAATCGCTCAACTATATTTTAGATATGGAAATATTACTGGATTCCTTTATAACAATGCATTATAGAAACTAAAATAAAATTTAGTGTGCAGAATTTAAAAGACATAAAACAACAAGATATTATTGAAAAATAAGGAAACTTATAAAATAAAAAGCCACTAAAGTTTAGTGACTTTTTATTTATCCTTTACTTGGTATGAATGGAATGATTGACTGTGCGAGGGCTTCAACATTTCTACTTTGAATCAGGATTTTTCCCTTACCTCGAAATTTATTAACTAACCCTTCTCCTGTCTTAAAACCAAATGTTCCGGAAGCAACTTCAATTGAATAACTCAAAGATTCAGTCCATGCTAAAACATGTTGATTATCAACTACAAAATCTTCTGTTCCATCAAGAGCTATTTCTACAATATCCCCGTAACCGCTGATTAACATCTTTCCGCTGCCCTGTGTTTTCATCACAAAAAGACCACCAGTTCCTCCAAATAATGCTCCATCTAATTTTTGACGTTCCATTATGTAATGGACACCACCCTCACTAACGAGGAATGCCCCTGTGTTAAGATTCCACTGCTCTTTACCGACAAGAATTTCCTTGATCGAACCAAGGCTAGCAGGAGCAAGCGAAATTTTACCATTTGCACCTATTGCGCTTGCCTTAGTAATAAAGAAACTTTCTCCACTTGTAATTGAACGACCAAGAGCTTTTAAAGCATCTCCAAGTCCTCCTTTTCCATTGCTGTTCATTTTTCCTTCAAGTTTAACAGCAGCGTTATGATAGACCATCGCTCCAGACTCAATTTGAATCTCTTCATTATTGTCAAGACTAATCTCCACTAGTGGTGCCATTGATGTTGAACTTAGTTGATATTCCATAAATCTTCTCCTTTTTGAACTTATTCTTTAAACAATTATATCATGAGATGTCATCTGAATAAATATTAAAAATTATTCTTATTTATGAAATTATTGTATTCAAAGAAGCTATAGTAATAAAAAAGCATGTTTGGACATAACATGCTTTTTTCATTAATTATGAAATATTTATAATTTTTTCGATAGATATGAGGTGAATTTTATCTGTGGATTTTATTCTAACTTGATTATTGATAAATTCTGATACAAAACCAAAAACTTCAGTTATTTTAACCTTAGATTGATATTTAATTTTGACTTGTACTTGATTAGTAAATGACTGGTTGAGAAGATGAAGTATAATGTGATGTGATAAAGGTTGTAAGATTTTATCACTATTTTGCTCTTTAACAAATGCATTTTGGGCCTCGGTTAACTCTCCGGTCGCAAATGATCCCCATTTCATCATTCCTCTATCCTGATATGCTCGAATGACTTCATAGGAACTATAAGAACGGTCAACTGACATCTTTATCCTCCTTATTTTGACTTGCTGCATGACCTCCAATAAGTTTATTTCGATAAATCACACGTGAACCTTCGGATAAACTACTTGCTTTTTGAATGGATAGAAAATCGAATTTTTCTCTGATTTCGTCAATGGCTTTTTGAAGGGATTCCTGCTTTTCGTTGAATTGATTTTCTTCAACAGTTTCAAATAAAGAAAGTTGTTTGACCGAATTATCAGAGAGTTGATTGCCACTTATTCCTATTTGCCTTACTGCTCCACCTTGATATTTTTCACGAAATAAAAGAATTGCGAGGTCTTGCAGTTCCTTTGTATTTTGTGTTGCTTCAATATTGCGTGAAATCTTAATAGAAGAGTGTTCAGAGCTTGCTGCAGCACCCACATAAAGTGAAAGATTGCTTGCCATTCTTCCTCCCTTTCTTAGCCTTATCGCTAAGTTTTCAGCCATTTCTTTAATCACAAGTTCTATTTCTTTTTGTTTATGGTAGTCACGAGGTAGAATTTGAGAATTGCTGAAGCTAGAAGATTTAGGAATATATTTTTCCCTTACATTACTTTCATCAATTCCATTTGCATGGAAAAAATGTTGGAGTCCAATTGTGCCTAATTTTTGTTTAAGGAGAAGAGGGTCAGCATTTGTAAGCTCTTTAATAGAACTGATTCCTAACTTGTTCAAACGTTTCTCAGTTCGTTTTCCAATTCCCCAGAAGTCAGTCATCTTAGGAAGAGTCCAGAGTTTACTAGGCACATCTTCATACCGTATTAATGCTCTCATATTCTGATTATGTTTGGCATAGTTATCCATGGCAAGTTTTGCAAGTAGAGGATTATCACCCATCCCTACATTTACATAAAGCCCTAACTTATCCAAAATCTCACGTTGTAAATCTAAAGTAATCAGATTCATTTGCTCATATCGGTTTCTAATATCAGGATAGAAGAAGTTAAGAGATTCTGTGATATCTAAAAATGATTCATCAATTGAGTAAGAGTGAATTTCTTCAATTGATGTGTAATTGGTTAGAATTTCAGTAACTTTGATTTTATAATCTACATAGAGCTGCATTTGAGGCGGAACAAGCCATGTTCGTTTTGCCCAGGATTCGATGAAAGCGACATGCTGCAAAGTTGGTTCAGTCCGTTGTCCGTAAATATCCGTATGTGTTCGATACCATTGTGGGAAATTGAATTTCCTTGTTTCAATAATAAAGGGTAAATCACTGGCACGACTTATGTTTTTCATTCCAAAGACTTTTTTAAAAGTAGGACTAGAGGCAAGCGTTAAACCTTTAGTGTTATCTGCACGACTCATGACGCAAAGAGAAGTTGTCAAAGGGTTAAGATTTCGTTGAACGCACTCAATAGAAGCGTAATTTGATTTGACATCTTCAAAAAGGATAGCTCTGCGAGGTTCAAGTGAGTAGTCAAAAAAGTTATTTAATTTATGTTTATCCATCTCTCCCCTTCAGTAACATATTTAATACAAAACATCTGTTTATCTGATATTATACTCTAAAAAAAACCATTAATCAATGGATAATATCAGAAAAAATAGTAAAAAGATAAAAAATATCTCAGTTTGTTCCTTCCCCAAAAAAAGAGCTTATTTTCTGCTATAGCTAGATTTAGAGAAGGCAAAGAAGTTGTGTATTTGATTCATTATTTAAAAATATTTAAGAATAATTGATGTAAGTTTTAGGAAAAATTACAATTTTTGAGAAAGATATTTAATCAGTTAAAATATGCAAATATTACTAGTCCTCTTAGTAGCAATGAATTAAAGAAACCAAAAAAAATTTAATGGATAGAATTTAAAATAAATTTAAAAATATTGTTAAAAAAAAAAGAAAGTTTATAAAATAAAAAACCACTAAAAGATTAGAGGTTTTTTTCTAATTTTTAGATTTTCAATTATTTAAGACAAAATTCATAAAATACGCAATCGTCCCATCCTTTGTTATCAAAGCTCTTGAGATTGGTTCTCCCGCGAAATACAAATTGATGTTTTTCATAAAGTTTCTGTGCAGGTGTATTTTTAAAATTAGTATCTAATCTAATAGTTACCATACTATTACTTTTGCCAAAATCTTTAATAAAGTTGATCATGGCACTTGCAATTCCTTGATTTAATTTTTTAGGATCTATAACTAAAGTATGGATTATCAATATTTGATTAGGATCAAGCTCTGGAGTGCTCCAGGTAATATTTTCATACTCTTTATCTGATTGATTATTTAGAATCACAGTTCCTGAAACAATATCATTTGAATCATAACAAACAAAGAGCTGAGATAAGTCAATTGCTTTTAGAGCTGTATCAATTGAGGGATAAATATTTTTTATCCAACTCGTTTGTTTTTCATCAATCAATGGTAAAGAATTATCATAGAATTTAGCAACTGCGGGTTTATCTTGCTCTGTAGCAAGGCGTACAAAGTATTTCATCTTATATTCTCCTATTTTGAGGTTGGAAAATTATAGCATAAAAAAGCATGAATGTAAACCTTTTCTTTGGTTTTTATCTGGGATTTTCGTATATGTTATCAAAGTGGTATAATGCATGCTTTATATGTTATGCATTTCGTGTTGTTCTTAAGTATTGTTTAACAAGCATTTAAGGGGTATAGTTTTTTTATATAACTAAAAAAGTCAGTTTTTTTCATAATTGGTATTGTTTTGATGTAATGTATATGGTACAATGCTCTTTGTGTGTGTAATTTGAAAAAAATAAAGGAAAAAATAAAAATGAAAATAAAAAAAATTATCATAGCAGCCACCACTTTTGCAATAGTTTTTAGTACGTGTATTGGTATTAAATCATTAGCGGATAATTATTGGACTGGACATGGAGAAATTCAGACAATTAACAACAATATTGATACACTATCAAATCGGGTTAAAAGTAAAAATCAAGTAATTTCTGATTTAAATCAGACCATAGCAAACTTAAAAAGTTCAGTTGATTCACAAAGTTCACAAGTCAATTCTTTGCAAACTCAATTAACGCAAGCTAATGTTGACAAACAAAATGAAATTAATGCAAAGATAAATGAAATCAATACAAAAATTGCAGAAGGGAATCAAAAAGTAGCTGATAAACAAAAAGAGGTTGATACAGCAAACCAAACAATTTCTCAATTAAACCAACAACTTAATGATTTAAGGCAAAAGTCTGGACAGGACAATGATCAAGCATTGCGAGAAGTTCAAGATACTCGAGCAAAATCTGATCAGGCTGTAAAAGATGCACAATAAATAAAAAAACCTGACTTAGGTCAGGTTTTTTTATATAAATAAGCATAAATATTTAAATTTCTGTTTTCAAACTTTTATTTAAAGTAAGTAATTGCGAGAGAAGTAAGTCATAATTAATATTCTCGTTGCAAGAAACTAAACTGTCACCAATTTCAAGAGAGATAGAAGGTAATTCCTTTTTAACTTGTGCTCCCTTATCTGTGAGAAATAACTCAACACTTCTTTCATCTTTATCAGAACGTTTTCTTACAATGTATCCTTTTGCTTCCAATCTTTTTAGCAGAGGGCTTAATGTACCAGAATCTAAAGAGAGTTCTTCGCCTAATTTATTTATTGTCATCTTGTTTTCAATTGCTAACATAGCGATAAATCCAGTATAAGTAAGCGAATATCTATTTAAATAAGAATTATATTTTTTTATGATTTCCTTTGAAGCAATGTATAATTGAAAACATAATTCCTTGCTAAGAATATTGTCTGTCATATTTTCTCCTATCATTTCATTATATCTGAATCTATATATTTGTCAAACGTAATTGTATTCAGTACAATTATATTGTAAACAATTTAAAAAGGAGATTTCAATGAAAAAAATATTTTCTACAAAAATGATAAATATTGGCGGTCGAAATGGCGAAGTCCATTCTCCAGATAAAAGTTTTAATTTAGATATTGTTGCACCAGGCAGAAAGGTTGAAGGAGCAACAAATCCAGAGCAATTATTTGCTGCAGGATATAGCGCTTGTTTTAATAGTGCTTTAGACTATATTAAGAAATCAAAAAATATAGAGGGTGAATCAACTATTGAAGTTACAGTTTCTCTCTATAATTTAAGTCAAAATGAAATTCCAGATGTAGTATTAGGAGTTGATATTACAGGACATATCGAAGGAGTGGGTACTGAAGAAACAGAAGAACTCTTGAAACTAACACATAAAACTTGCCCATATTCCCGCGCTACTCAAGGTAATATTGAAGTAACGATAAAGGCTATCTAAAAGATTATTCTAAAATCAGTTTTCCAAGATTAAACTTTTTACTAAGTTTAGGGAGCGCAAAACTCTTATTATTTTTTGTTTTGATGATATACTGAAAATAAAAGATAACAATAATTAATGCAGGATTTAAAATACAAAAATCAGCGAGGAGCTTATTAAAAATTTTAAAAGTAAAAAAGCCAATAACAAAAATATTGGTTTTTTTACTTTAAAAAATTCCAGAATAGGTGTTTTCATCTCGAGTACAATAAAGAATAAGAAAATAGATAAAAGGATCTTATTACTAAGAAATTATAAAGATATACATTAAATGAAGTAACCTTTCCAACCTTTGATGGATTAATAAAACAGAGAGAAGGGTTAAAATATAAATGAAATATGATATAATTTAAGTTGTGTTTTAATTTGACCTCATTGAGTAAAAATTAGAGAAATCGAGAAAGTTTATGAAGTAATCTTTAAAGATTTTGAAGTACAGAACTTTTGATATCAATGGTATAGAAGCTAAAAAATAAAAGGAAAAGTAATGGCGCAATTATATTTCAAATATGGGACGATGAATTCAGGGAAATCAATTGAGATTTTGAAAGTGGCTCATAATTATGAGGAACAGGGTAAGCCTGTTTTATTAATGACTTCTAGTCTAGATACACGCGCAGGGGTTGGGACAGTTGCTAGTCGAATCGGGATGAAAGCTGAAGCTGTCGCAATTGATGAGGAAATGTCTGTTTTTGATTATGTGAACAGCCTGCCAGCTAAACCTTTTTGTGTGCTGATTGATGAGGCACAATTTTTAAATAAAAAACATGTCTATGATTTTGCGCGTGTTGTGGATGAACTAAATGTTCCAGTCATGGCTTTTGGTTTGAAAAATGATTTTCGTAATGAGCTTTTTGAAGGCTCAAAATATTTACTTTTGCTTGCGGACAAAATCGAAGAAATTAAAACAATTTGTTGGTATTGTAGTAAAAAGGCAACAATGGTGATTCGGACAATTGATGGAAAACCAGTTTATGAAGGTGAACAGTTGCAGATTGGTGGAAACGAAACCTATATTCCTGTTTGTCGTAAACATTATTTTAAGCCAGAAATTTAAAAAATAAGATTAGAATTTTACACGAACAGACTTTATATCAAGAGGGAGGAACTCGATGTTTTATCATTTTAAAGGAACGATTACTGGTGAGGATTATCAAAGAATTCTTGGTCAAATGACCAAGCGGATGATGCTTGTTTTTTCAGGAATTATGCTTATTTTTTTGGTTATTAATTTATTTATGAGTAAGGGGCAATGGCTTTGGCCGGTTGTTTCTGCTTTACTTGTTCTTGTTTTAGGAAATCTTTTTTTACATTGGCAATTGAAAAGTCGTTTTTTGAAAAATTTTAAGCCACAAGAACTTGATATGTATGTGACAGAGGAACAAATTAAAGCTCAAATGAATGTACGTAACGTTGAAATTTTTTCAGATCGTGTGCACTTTTTTCAAGGTAGAAATCAAGTGATGATTTTTAAAAAAGACATGCTGCAAGATCTGACACAATGGGATTCGTTTGTCAATATGGCCAAAAATTTACCATTACAAACTAAAAAATAATTAAAGGAAATAGAGAAATGTTTGATCAGTTAGAATCAATAGTTGGAAGATATGAAGAATTGGGTGAGTTATTGTCTGACCCTGAGGTGGTTTCGGATACAAAGCGTTTTATGGAATTATCGCGTGAAGAAGCAGATTTACGTGATAAAGTAGCGACTTATAATGAATACAAAAAAGTTCTTGAAACAATTTCTGATAGTGAAGAAATGCTTGGCGAAGGTGGACTTGATGATGATATGAAAGAAATGCTCAAAGAAGAACTTTCATCAGCAAAATCACAAAAAGAGCTTTTGGAAGAAGAAATCAAAATTTTGCTTTTGCCAAAAGACCCAAATGATGGAAAAAATATTATTTTAGAAATTCGTGGAGCTGCTGGTGGTGATGAAGCTGCACTTTTTGCTGGTGATTTGTTGAATATGTACCAACATTTTTCTGAATCACAAGGTTGGAAGTTTGAAATTATGGAAGCAAACATCACCGGAATTGGTGGATATAAAGAGGTTTCAGCTTTAATTTCTGGTCCATCTGTTTATTCAAAATTGAAATATGAATCTGGTGCTCACCGAGTACAACGTGTTCCTGTAACCGAAACACAAGGGCGGGTCCATACATCAACGGCTACTGTTCTTGTTATGCCTGAGGTTGAAGAATTTGAGATGACAATCGACCAAAAAGATTTACGTGTGGATATTTACCATGCCTCTGGTGCTGGTGGACAGAATGTCAATAAGGTTGCTACTGCGGTACGTATGGTCCATTTACCAACTGGGATTAAAGTGGAAATGCAAGAAGAACGGACGCAACAAAAAAATCGGGATAAAGCTATTAAATTGTTGAATACAAAAGTCTTTGATTACTATCAACAAATTGAATTGGATAAGCAAAATGCAGAACGTAAATCAACTGTCGGAACTGGGGATCGTTCTGAGCGGATTAGAACTTACAATTTCCCACAAAACCGTGTGACTGATCACCGGATTGGCTTAACTTTACAAAAGTTGGATAGTATTTTATCTGGGAAAATGGATGAAGTGATTGATGCTTTGATTGTCTATGACCAAACTAAAAAATTAGAAGAATTAAATAAATAATGGATTTTGAATTTGAAGGTTTTGTTATTCGAGAAGTGGGACATGAAAATAGGAAAATGCAAACTTCAAAAAAGGTGAATAATGTTTCAACAGATGTGACTATTTTTAAAGTCAAAGGCTTTGATTTATCTTTTGATTTACTTTATTGTAGGGGGGAAAATGGAGATGTTTGGGTAGTTGCGGAAAAGATAGAGTCTCTTTCTAAACATTTGCACCGAGCGCAAAGAACTCGGATGTCAATTGAAAATTATAAAGAAAAGCAATATTGTCGACTTTGGCAAGAAGTAAAAAAAGATGAAGACTGGAGTCGGACCAAGAAAAGTTTACCTTTGTCTGAATTGGGAAAATACAGTAAAAATCCTTTACGTCAATCTTTCTCAGAACTTGGAGCAAAACTTGGAACTTTAGAAGAGTTGGTTTCCGAAACGAATCAAAATCGAAAGCAGTATGCTTTGCTTTTTCCAGCTCAAGAAGTAAAAATCCCTTTATGTGCTTATCTTTTAACTCGAATTTCACCTCTTATTTAGTAGAGAATCTTGTAAAATAATGATTATTTATAAAAATTATTAGTAGTGAGGAACTTATTTTGATGAATGATGAAACAATCATGAATCCAACGATTGAAAAAATGTTGCTCCACGCATCAGTTCGTGATTTTAAAGCAGAGCCTTTGTCAGCTGATGTCAAGGAGTTGTTGATAAAAGCTGCACAGTCTGGAGCTTCATCTAATTTTCTACAAGCTTATTCAATCATTGAGATAGCGGATAATGATTTACGTCGTGAACTGGCTAAGATATCAGGTTCAGATGATTATGTGAATCAAACAGGTGTTTTTTATATATTTGTGGCTGACTGGTATCGACAAGCTCAGATTTTACAAACGGAAAATAAGGATGTGAAGGCTCTCCAGAATATGGAAGCATTGACGGTTGCCATTGTTGATACTACAATTGCTGCACAGAATATGGCGATAGCTGCAGAATCTATGGGGCTTGGAATTTGTTATATTGGTGGGATTCGTAATGATATTGCTAAAGTGGCAGATTTACTGGATTTACCAGAATTGACTGTTCCACTTTTTGGTCTTACAATTGGGATGCCAAAAACACGAAATGAAGTTAAACCACGTTTACCAAGAGCAAATATTTTGTCAGTAAATGCTTATAATCGTGTGACAGTGAGTGATTTACAGGCTTATAATGAACAAACTTCAGATTACTATGCCAATCGGAGTCATCATCAAAAGTCTACTGATTGGACGCAGGAAATGAGCAATTTTCTGACAAAGCCACGGCGTGAGGATGTTGCCAAATTTTTGAAAAAGCAAGGATTTACATTAAACTGAAAAGTTGATTAAGCCTGATTTTATTGGGCTTTTTTGCTATACTTGGAAGAGTAATTTAAAAAGATATTAGAAAAATAATTAATATTGGAAAGTAGAAAAAGAAAAATGCTTTGGATTGAAGCTGTGCGAACTTTGTCAGCAGATTTAGAAGACCCTTTTGAGTTGGAATTTGTCTGGCGAAATTTACATGAACTTAATAAATTATCTTGGTTGAATTTAATGCGAGAAAAAATTACTGACCAAGAATTAAAATTACTCACAGAAGTGTCAAAACGTCTTCATCAAAATGAGCCTCCACAATATATAGTGGGTTGGGCAGAATTCCGTGATTTGAAATTGAAGGTCGATGAGCGTGTTTTAATTCCTCGTCCTGAAACTGAAGAATTAGTAGAAATGATTTTGGCTGAAAATGAGAAAGATTCCCTCAAAATTTTAGATATTGGAACAGGGTCAGGAGCGATTGCCATTTCTCTAGCTCAAGCGCGTGAAAATTGGTCAGTAAAAGCTTCTGATATTTCTAAAGAGGCACTAACTTTAGCAGCTGAAAATGCTGAAATAAATCAGGCTAATTTGGAATTCATTCAATCAGATGTACTAGATAAAATTACTGACAGCTTTGATATTATCGTTTCTAATCCGCCATATATTGCTTTTGATGAAACTTACGAAATGGATAATTCTGTCATTAAATATGAACCTGATTTAGCGCTTTTTGCGGAAAATCAGGGATTAGCAATTTATCAAAAAATTGCTGACCAAGCGGTCAATCATCTGACTGATAATGGAAAAATTTATTTGGAAATCGGCTATAAGCAAGGGCAAGCTGTGCAAGCTATTTTTCAAGAAAAATTTACTGACAAGCTTGTTAGTATTCATCAGGATATATTTGGAAAAGATCGAATGATTAGTGTCAAGTGATAAAAGCTACTGTTGCTATATTTAAGGAGAAAAATGAATTCTTTAATTTTTGAACAAGTATTTCAGCAAAAAGAAGATTTTTTACCAATATTATTATTAGCTGATGATGGACCACATTTAGAAAATTATCTGGAAAATGGAGATTTATTTACTCTGTCTTTAAAAAATGGCAAGACCGTTGCCTGTGCTGTAGTCATAAAAAAACAAAAAAATACTTTTGAAATTGAGAATTTCGCGGTAGAAACTAGTTTTCAAGGACAAGGATTCGGTCAGCAAATGATGAAACAACTCATCACATATTTGAAAGAAAATTTAGCAGCTGATGAGCTAATTCTTGGAACAGATGATGTTTCAAACAATGTAGCTTTCTATGAAAAATGCGGCTTCACAATTACTCATAAAATTTCCAATTATTTTCTTGATAATTGTGATCATCCTATTTTTGAAGGAAAAGTTCAGTTAAAAGATAAAATATATTTAAGAAAGAAGTTAAAATGAAAGTTGAAAATGATTTACGAACAATGTCCTCTTTTTTGCAAGTGCAATTAAAAGATATCAAAACTTTGGTTGAGTCAAACAAGATAGACCAAGCTAAAGAAAATTTGAAGTTTGTGCAAGGGGGACTCAATAATTTTGCTAACGAACTTGAAAAAGTCGAAGGTGGATTTTATGGTATTATTGGTTTTCTCTTTCGTCGTCCCTACAAAGTACCAGATGATTTGAAAAATATCAGAGAAAATCTTTTTATTGAAGCAAAAACATTACAAAAAGAACTAGACAAGCAGTCAGAAAAAGAGAATAATAATAAAAATCGTTTATCAGCTAGAGCTATCAAAGCACTAAAATCTGGTCAGTTAGCTATTTTACCGACAGAAACAGTTTACGGTCTCTTTGCAGATGCGATGAATGAAGAAGCAGTCCAAAAACTCTATTCAGTTAAAGGACGTCCAACAGAAAAAGCTTTAAATATGAATATTTCAAGCTTTGAAGATATTTTAAAATATTCAATCAATCAACCAGTTTATCTCCAAAAAATTGTGGAAGCCTTTCTTCCTGGCCCTTTAACCATTATTTTAGAGGCATCTAAAGATGTTCCTGAATGGATTCATATTGGAAAAAGTACTGTTGGTTTTAGAATGCCAAATATTGCAGTAACTCAAAAAATTATCAAAGAAGTCGGTGTTTTGGTCGGACCTTCTGCCAATTTAAGTGGTTCTAAAAGTCCAAGTTTCTTTGCCGATTTAAGTCCTGAAATTTTAGAAAATGCCGCAGTCGCTGTTCAAGATGATAGCATCTATGGACTAGATACAACAATCATCGATTTGACGCAAGAAAAACCAAAATTACTGCGTCAAGGGGCTGTTACTAAAGAAGAATTACTTAAAAAAGTTCCTGAACTTGGTCAAATTGAATAAAATAAGCTGAAAAAAGTAATCTAAAAATTTCCGAACATTCTTTGGCAATGATGAGATTTACAAGCCAACTTATTTCAAAAAAGAGCCTTTAGCCGATATAATAGTTTTAGAGTTGAAAGTTTGCTTGCGAAAGTAAACTAAAATTAACTGATTAAGTTTATAGCGCCAATGACTATAAAATTCTACTTATATTTTTTAAAATATCCCAAAAGACATACAAGGAGAACCAATGATTTTTGATAAAGAAGATTTTGAAAGTTTTGACCCAGAATTGTGGGCAGCCATTCATGCTGAGGAAATTCGTCAGCAACAAAATATTGAATTAATTGCTTCAGAAAATATTGTTTCAAAAGCAGTTATGGCAGCACAAGGTTCTGTTTTGACAAATAAATATGCCGAAGGTTATCCTGGGAAACGTTATTATGGCGGAACAGAAGCGGTTGATGTTGTAGAAAATTTGGCTATTGAACGAGCAAAAGAACTTTTCGGTGCAAAATTTGCCAATGTTCAACCTCATTCAGGTTCTCAAGCCAATGCGGCAGCTTATATGGCATTAATTCAACCTGGAGACACAGTCTTAGGAATGGATTTAAATGCTGGCGGTCACTTGACTCATGGGGCTTCAGTCAATTTTTCAGGAAAAACTTATCATTTTGTTCCTTATGGAGTTAATTCTGAAACTGAGCTTTTAGATTATGATGAAATTTTAAAAATTGCTAAACAAGTTCAACCTAAACTGATTGTTGCTGGCGCTTCTGCCTATTCACGCCTGATTGATTTTGCTAAGTTCCGTGAAATCGCTGATAGTGTTGGAGCAAAATTAATGGTTGATATGGCACATATTGCTGGATTGGTAGCGACTGGTGCGCATCCTAATCCACTTCCTTATGCTGATGTCGTTACAACAACAACTCATAAGACACTCCGTGGACCACGTGGTGGAATGATTTTGACTAACGATGAAGCTTTGGCCAAGAAAATTAACTCTGCAATCTTCCCTGGAACTCAAGGTGGGCCTTTAGAACATGTCATTGCAGCAAAAGCAGTAGCTTTTAAAGAAGCACTTGATCCAGAATTCACAACCTATATTGAACAAGTCATTAAAAATACGCAAGCAATGGCTGAGGAATTTGCTAAAGTGGAAGGCTTACGATTGATAGCTGGTGGTTCAGATAATCATTTGCTTAATCTTAAAGTTTTAGACTTAGGAATTAATGGGAAAGAAGCTCAAGATTTATTGGATAGTGTTCACATCACACTTAATAAAGAAGCAATTCCTGATGAAACATTATCACCATTTAAAACTTCAGGGGTGCGAATTGGAGCAGCAGCAATTACATCAAGAGGATTTAAAGAAGTTGAAGCGAAAAAAGTCGCACAATTGGTCTCAGAAGCTTTGGTTAATCACGATAATCAAGAAAAACTTGCGGAAGTTAGGAAAGCAGCTTTAGAACTGACTCGTCAATTTCCCTTATAATATCAAAAATTAGACAAAGAAAATTTGTCTAATTTTTTAATGTTAAGCTAAATTTAAAAGAGAAGTGTTATAATAGAGCTTATATAAAAAATGACTGCAAAAAAAATAATGATATGTGCTAGTAAAGAATAAGAGCAGTCAGAAAATTTAGGTAAGTGAAATGTTTAAAAAATTAATTGGATTAATAGTACTGATACTTCTTGTATTCAGTGGTTTTTATGTTTACCGTATGCATGAAAATGTGAAAGACGTAATGTCTTATGAGGCAGAGGTCGAAAAAAGCCTTAAAGCACAAGGCTTGAGTGGTGATACAAAGTTGGCTTTGGCAATTATTTATACAGAAACTAAAGGAAAACAAGTTGATATTATGCAATCAAGTGAAAGCTTGAATGGCACAACAAATACTTTCTCAACAGAACAAGAAAGTATTAAACAAGGTATTTCTAATTTGTCAAAAGTTTTAGAATATGCTTCACAAAAAAAGGTCGACGCTTGGGCAGGGGTTCAGGCTTATAACTATGGGAAGGCCTATGTTGATTACATAGCTGCTCATGGTGGAAAGAACACTATCGCTCTTTCTAAGGATTATTCTCGTGATGTCGTTGCGCCAAGTTTAGGAAATACAACGGGTGAAACTTATTATCATTTGACTCTGGATTCATTGATTTATAATAAAGGAAAGCTCTACTCTAATGGTGGGAATATTTTCTATGCCAAAGAGGTTGAATGGAACATGCTCTTACTTGATTTATTAAATTGGTAAATTACTGTTAACACAAAAAAACACAGTTGACTGTGCTTTTTTGTCGAACAGTATTTTTTTATATTTGAATTATCAGAAAATTATACTATAATAGTGATTAATAAATAATTTGAGGAAGTGAAATCGATGATTTATAATTTTGGCGCAGGACCCAGTGTACTTCCAAAGGAAGTCTTGAAGAAGGTTCAAGAAGAACTGTTAGACTTTGAAAAAAGTGGTATGTCAGTGATGGAAATTTCGCATCGCTCCAAGGCTTTCCAAAAAGTAATTGATGAGGCTGAGAACGATTTGCGTGATTTGATGTCAATTCCTCAAAACTATAAAATTTTGTTTTTACAAGGGGGAGCTTCCAGTCAATTTTCAATGGTTCCAATGAATTTGGCAATTGGCAAAAAGGCTTATTACAATATTTCGGGCGCCTTTGGTGAAAAGGCTTATGATGAAGCGGTGAAATTGAGTCATTTCCTTGATTTGATGGCGATTAGTTTGGGCTCGACTAAAAAAGATAATTATAATCATCTATTGAAAATTGATAAATCTAAAATTGATGAAAAAAATGGGGCCTATCTCCATTTGACAACGAATAATACGATTGAAGGAACAAGTATTTTTCCTGAAAATTTGCCTGAGTTTGCAAGCCTTCCTTTGGTTGCTGATATGAGTTCAAATATTTTGGCGGTTGATTATGATGTGAGTAAATTTGGATTAATTTACGCTGGAGCTCAGAAAAATTTAGGTATTGCTGGTTTAACCATTGTCATTATTCGTGAAGACTTATTGAATGAAGCTGAAAGCCTCTCATCAATGATGGATTATCAGATTTTGGTTGAAAATGGCTCGATGTACAATACCCCGCCGACTTTTGCTATTTATGTGGCCGGGCTGGTTTTCAAATGGGTAAAAGCGCAAGGTGGCGTAAAAAAACTCGAAGAAATGAATCAGAGAAAAGCTCAATTGTTGTATGATTTAATTGACCAATCTGACTTTTATCAGAACCCAATCAAAAATAAAGATGAGCGGTCGATTTGCAATGTTGTTTTTACAAGTCCAAGTCAAGAATTGGATGAGCTATTCACCCAAAAAGCTGAAGAAAAAGGTTTCAAATCACTCAAAGGTCATCGTTCCGTGGGAGGAATGAGAGCAAGTATTTACAACGCTTTTCCTTTAGAGGGGGTTGTTGAATTAGTGAAATTTATGAAAGAATTTGAAGAGGGATATAAATGACTTATCATATCAAAACAATTGGAAATAATATCGACCAAATTGCATTAGATGAAATTGGCGAAGGCTTTCTTGTTAATCAAGTGTCAGAAGCTGAATCTGACGCATTTATTTGTCGGGCTCAGCCTTTCCACGATTATGAATTTTCCAAAGCGCTTTTGGCGATTGGACGTGCTGGTGCTGGTTTTAATAATATTCCGATAGAAAAGTGTGCCAGTAAAGGGATTGTAGTCTTTAATGCGCCTGGTGGGAATGCCAATGCGGTTAAAGAATTAGTTTTGTCAATGATGATTTTTGGAACACGTAATTTAAAACCAGCAAACAAATGGTTGACTGGTCAAAAAGGCGATGATAATACCATTGATGGGGCGGTTGAACATGGGAAAAAGGCGTTTTCTGGTTCTGAAATTTCAGGAAAAACTTTAGGGGTAATTGGCCTTGGGAATATTGGTTCAAAAGTTGCCAATGATGCACAGCGTTTAGGAATGAGAGTTATTGGTTATGACCCTTATCTTTCAATTGAGCACGCTTGGAACTTGTCACATCATGTTAAAAGAGTGAATGATTTGGCTGAGATTTTTGAGAAGGCAGATTATATCACGGTTCATACGCCAGCGACGGATGAAACGACGAAAATGCTCAATTGGAAAAATTTATCTAAGTGTAAAAAGGGAGTGATTTTGCTCAATTATGCACGAGATGAGATTACGGATAAAGAAGCAGTGCTTAAAGCGATTGATGAGGGAATTGTCCGCTTTTTTGGAACGGATTTTGGTTCTGAAAAATTTTATCATCATCCACAAGTTTTTTTAACTCCTCATTTAGGTGGTTCAACGGCGGAAGCGAGTTTAAATTGCACAAGAATGGCTCTGGATTCTGTTCAAACTTATTTGAAAACTGGCGAAATTATTAATTCAGTCAATTTTCCACGTGTTTTGCAAGAGTTGAATACGCCTTATCGTGTGACCTTAATCAATAAAAATGTGCCTAATGTTGTGGCTCAAATTTCACTTGCGGTGGCAGCAGAAAATATTAATATTGCTAATATTGTTAATCGTGGTCAAGGAGATTATGCCTATACTTTACTTGACTTGGATGAAAAAGATGAAGGAAAGTTGGCGGCTTTAGTTTCACGTTTTGAGGCTGCTGATAATATTATTCGTGTTCGCTTAATTGAAAATCAGAGTTTAGTTTAAAAAACGAATGGAAAAGGAAGAAAATGGCTGCAAAAGGATTACTTGTGATGGATGTGGATAGCACATTGATTGAAGAAGAGGTCATTGATCTCTTAGGGGAAAAAGCGGGTATGGGTGATAAGATTTCAGAAATTACGGCTGCCGCTATGTCTGGCGAAATTGATTTTAAGGAATCTTTGAGAGAAAGGGTGGCTTTGCTTTCTGGTTTGCCCACAACTATTTTTGACGATGTTTACAAAGAAATTCATTTAACTAAGGGTGCAACGGGATTAATTGAAACTTTGCATGCGAAAGGCTGGAAAGCTGGCCTTGTTTCTGGTGGTTTTCATGAAATAGTGGATAAAATCGCAAGAGATTTAAAAATAGATTATGTTTTTGCTAATCGTTTGTCTGTGGAAAATGGCCATTTGACTGGAAAAACGCATGGGACAGTTGTGGATAAAGATTTCAAAGTTGATAGGCTCAAACAATGGGCAAATGAAAATAAGTTGAATTTATCTGAGGTTATTGCTGTAGGTGATGGCGCAAATGATATTCCAATGCTAAATACAGCTGGTATTGGGATTGCCTTTTGTGCAAAACCTGCGGTTAAAGCTGCTGTTTCCTATCATATTGATAAGCGAAATTTACTGACCGTTTTGGAATTTGTGGATAAACTTGCTGATAAAGAATAAAATGTAAATGTAAAAAATTACTGACGGAATTTCCGTCAGTAATTTTTCTTATCTGCCGCTTCAATGCTCGTTTCAGTCGCATTGAACTGACAAGCTTTTTGTCAGTATTTTTTAATTTCTAATATTTGATATTGAAGTCTGTGAAATCAGGGAAATTTGCAGGGCTTGATTTGACATCAGTGACTTTAGCAAAGGGTGAAAGACGTCCTTTACTTGATTTTTCCCCACGAACAATGGCAGTGAATTCTTCTAATTTTTTTTCGTCCTCTGTTTGCGCGAGAATTTCAACTGTACCGTCATCATTATTCCAAACACGCCCTAAAATGCCCAGTTCACGCGCACTTATGATAACAAAATAACGAAATCCGACACCCTGAACGCGCCCAGAAACAATCATTTTTACTTTGAACATCTTAAGACCTCCTAGCTTTATGTTGTTGAAATGATAATAATTAAAACGTTTTCTTTTATTATAACATAAGCACCAGCAAGATTGACAAAAATCTGATAAAAGTTTCACTGCTTATGCTTTGCTGTCCAAACCAAAGGGATCTATGTTTTTCATAAGTCACAATCACTCAGTGGGAAATTATCCTTTTTAGATGAACAACTAGCATATCTGTAAGCCAGTAAAGTGGCAACAGCTATCTTACACTTCATTTGATTATCAATGCAATGGGATACTGGCAATGTAAAACTTTGTTTCGCCTTACTGGCTATGATATAATTGGAGAATGGAAATCATCAGTTCAAAAGATAATAAAAAAATTAAAGAAGCAAGAAAATTGCTGACAAAAAAATACCGCAAAAATTCATATCTCATCGAAGGATTTCATTTGTTGGAGGAAGCGCTGAAAGCTGGTCGTTCAATAAAGCAAATTTTTGTTGAAGAAAATAAACTGACTAAACTGACAGAAATGATTGGGTCTGAAAAATTACTGACAGACTTATCTGTAAATCTGGTCAGTAAAGAAGTGTTGAAATCTTTAGCTGACAGCGAAAGCCCACAAGGACTGATTGCTGAAGTGACAAAAATTGAAGAAGTCATTGATTTTTCAGCAGCAAAATTTTTACTTTTAGAAAACGTACAAGACCCAGGAAATGTAGGGACAATGATTAGAACAGCTGATGCGGCTGGATTTTCGGCTGTTATATTACTTGGCGAAACCGCAGATATTTACAGTCCAAAGGTCATGCGGTCTATGCAAGGCTCAAATTTTCATTTGCCTCTTGTACGAATGGCTAAAGAAGATTGTTTTGCTCAACTTAAAAAAGCAGGCATTTCAATATTGACGACCACGCTGTCAGCAAATTCTGTGTCTTATAAAATAATCAATGAACCACACTTCGCATTGATTATGGGAAATGAAGGGGCCGGAGTCTCTGACGAAGCCGTTAAAGCTGCTGACAAACTCGTTCATATTGACATGCCAGGACAAGCAGAATCTTTAAATGTGGCTGTAGCAGCTGGAATTTTGATGTTTTCATTATAAAATTACTGACAAATCAGTCCAAACAACCGAATCTCAAATTGGTAGACAAAAAAATTACTGACAGAACCTCCGTCAGTAATTTTTTTGCATTTATATTTATTTTTCCGTCTTTGTCAGTAATTTTTATCACATATCTTAACTCAATCAGTTAAAGTGAGCCGCCAAAGTTTCCGCAAAGGCTTCGAGATGAGCTTCGTCTTCATCTTCAGGAGACAAGTCAACACGAACAAGTTCAGCTCCTTTTGTTGCGCCAGTTTTTTCAAATTGCGCTTCAAACATATCGACACAGATACAGAAGTCATCATAGAAAGTATCACCTGACCCGAAACAACCGTAAATTTTACCAGATAAATCAACCTCAGCTAATTCTTCATAAAAATCGACAATTTCGTCAGGTAATTCACCGTCACCGTAAGTGTAAGTTCCAACGATACAAAGATCAGCATCAGCCATCTCATCGGCATCAACAGAAGAACATTCGTCAAGTTCTACTTCAAAACCTAATTCTTCAAGTTTATCAGCGACAATATCGGCACAAGCTTCAGTATTTCCTGTCATACTTGCATATACAATTTTTGCTAATGGCATTTTTTCACTCTCCTATAAGATGCAAGGAGCCATACAATTTAGCGCTCCAAGCTCAGTTAATTGATTAAAGTTCATCTATCTATTATTGAGATAATTCAATTCAATTATATCAAAAAACAAGTGAAATCAAAGCTAAAAACTACGAATTTTATTTGTTGACCTTCTTTTGTGAAAGGAACATGGCTGGAATAGCAATCACAATTAAAACAATCGAAGAGACAAGAAAGCCAAGTTGATAACCATTAAGCGTGACCGCTTTTTCAACAGAAGTTTTTGCTTTTGCAATGACAGTCGGTGTTAAATTGGTGTGCATCGCCGCTAATTGATGTAGTTTAGTTGTCATCTGTCCAGCAATTTCAGACGTCACAACCGCCGTCACAACTGCCAAGATGACGGCTGAACCAAAAGATGAACCAACGTTTTGAATGATTCTTTGTCCTACTGATGCACCAGGGATATCTTGTTTGTCTAAACCAATGAAAATATCAGTCATCATTGGCATTTGCAAACCACCAATTCCCATTCCACGAACAAATAAAACCAATCCCAACCAAATCAAATTTGTATTTTCGTGAACAAAAATGAAAGGAAGTGTTCCAAGAAGGGAAATAGCCAGGGAAACAAGTACTACAGGACGAGCTCCCATACGGTCAATCATCTTCCCAATCAAAGGTCGAGTCACCATCATACCAAGCCCTTGGGGAATCAACATTAGACCTGCTTCAACGGCTGTAAAGCCTTTTGTATTTTGAAAGAAAAGTGGCAGTAAAAGCATAGGTCCATTAGAAGCAATTCCAGCTAAAAAGATTCCAATATTCGCTGCAGTGAAGTTTTTAGATTTGAAAAATCTGAGCGGAAGAACAGTATTATTTTTGCGAATGCGATTATAAATTCCGTAAATAACAAACAAGGCTAAGCCAATGATGACAAAAGTAATCATTTGACTATTGAAAAAATTTTTAGCATTAGTTGAACCCTTCATCATTCCGTAAATTAATCCCACAGAACCGCCAGCCAAAAGGAGTGTTCCAAACCAATCTAGTTTAGCTTTAGGGTTGAAAGGTTTGAAAGAACTTAGATAAAAATGATTAAGGAGGACTGCAATAATTACTACCGGAATATTGATATAGAAAATCCAGTGCCAATTTGCTCCAGATACAATTGCACCACCAAGTACTGGCCCGATAATTGGTCCAAGAATAATAGGAGTTGAGACAACAGCCATCAATTGACCAAGTTTATCTGGAGGCGTAATTTGCATTAGCAGGGTTGTCATCAGTAAAGTGATAAAACCAGCTGAAAATCCTTGAACAGCTCGGAAAATGATAAAACTATCAATATTCCAAGCAATTCCAGATAAAAAGCTAAAAAGTCCAAAACTAAGGAGTGACCACTGCATTACTTTTTTTCCATCAATGTGATTGACAACATAACCACAGACAGGGACGGCTACAGCAAGTGCAAGAACGTAGCCTGTAATTGCCCACTGAATCATGTCTAGTGAAGTATGTAAGTCACTTTGAAGTTTGTTGATTGCGATATTGACCATGGTTGAATCAAGCATTGGAGCAATAGCACCAACGACTAAAATCCAAGCATTTCGCGTCAATTCCTTTGGCAATTTTTCTTTTTCATTCTTTTTTGATTTTGCCATGTTAATCCTTTCTTTCGTCTGAGCGAAAACTAAGTTATCAAAACTTAGGAATTATAATTTAAAAATAACATACATTTTGTATCTTAAATACAAAATTATTATAAACCTAAGAATAAGTTTTGTCAACAATAAGATTCTTTTTGTATCTAATTTGATTTGTTGGTATTAGATAAAGATGATGTTATAATAGAATTAAGAAACACGAGGTCTCTTATGTTTGAAGAAAAAGAAAAAAAATCACCTAATCATTCTCGAAGAAGAGGGGATGAACTTAAGAAAGCAATTTATAAAGCGGCAGTTCATATTTTAGAAAATGAAGGCTATGAAAAAGTAACCTTTCAAAATGTCGCAAAAGAAGCCAAAACCACACGAAGCGTACTTTATCGTTATTGGGATGATGTTTTTGACTTAATTTTTGAAGCTGTCCGTTTCAATATTTCACAAAATCCTGAGTGGCGAGGAAATGTGATAGACCAAGAAATTAACAGTGGGAGCTTGCGGCAAGATTTAATTGAACTTTTAACCTTTATGAGAGAGAATTTTAAACTCTATCCCAAAGGATTTCTGGCCTTCGTTTCATTTATGCAGTCACAAGGAAAAAATGTTCTTGAATCGACCGTTGGCAATGTCCTTCCAAGTAATCTGATTATTATGGAACGCTTGCTTGCAAGGGCTCAGGAAAGAGGGGAAGCGCGTGAAAAAATTGGGCAAACAGCTAAGCTTTTACCTTTCCAGATGACCCGTTATCATATGCTCCTTGAAGGTCAATCCATGAATGATAAGCAAATTAATGAATTGGTAGATGAAGTTTTACTGCCAATTTATATAAAAAACACCTAGTTATAGGGAAATTTATGGTAAAATAAAGTGTATTTATACTAAATAGACTGTTTTGGATTACAAAAAAATCTGTTCAGTTGAATTAGCATTCAAAGTAATTTTGAAAAGGCTCATGATTGTCGAAGAAAATTCTTATAGATAAAGTCATAAATACTATCTTATAAGGATTCAGTAACCCCAGTAAATGAAAATTTATTTTTCGATGAAGTATGAGTCACTTCAAAACATTAATTTAAATAAAAAGAACTGAGTTTTTCTCAGAACTTTAGAAGGAAAGAATAAATTGATTACATTAAAATCGCAACGTGAAATCGAGCAAATGGAACGTAGTAGCAAAATTTTGGCAGATATCCACATTGGGCTTCGTGAGTTGATTAAACCAGGGATTGACATGTGGGAAATTGAAGAATATGTCCGCAAAGTTTGTAAAGAAAAAAATGTTTTACCTTTACAAATCGGAGTGGATGAAGGAAATTATAATCCATTCCCTTATGCTACTTGCTGCTGTTTGAATGATGAAGTGGCTCACGCATTTCCACGTCATCAAATTCTTAAAGATGGTGATTTGATTAAGGTTGACATGGTTCTCGGGTTGGTTGAAGATGGTTCTGTTGATGTTTCAAAACTTAATTTTGACGATGCTGAATCAATGGTTAAATATCAAGAAGAATTCCGCGGTGGTGTTGCTGACTCTTGCTGGGCTTATGCTGTAGGCCAAGTTTCTGACGAAGTAAAAAACTTGATGGATGTGACCCGCGAATGTCTCTATCTTGGAATTGAACAAGCCAAAGTAGGCAACCGCATTGGTGATATTGGGGCAGCTATTCAAGAATACGCTGAAAGTCGTGGCTATGGTGTCGTTCGTGACCTTGTAGGACATGGCGTTGGACCAACAATGCATGAAGAACCAATGGTGCCCCACTACGGACGTGCTGGACGTGGACTTCGTTTACGCGAAGGAATGGTCTTAACCATTGAACCAATGATTAACACTGGGGGTTGGGAAATTGACCATGATGGTGAACGTGGTTACGTTACACTTGACGGAAGTTTATCATGTCAATACGAACACCAGTTTGTTATCACTAAAGATGGTCCTGTGATTTTGACTTCTCAAGGCGAAGAACGGACTTATTAAGAAGTAAAAGGAAAAACAGATGAGAGGAAAGATGAAAAAAGTTATACAAAAAATTGCTGAACTAACGACAACTTTTATGACTTTTTTCAAAAGTTCAGAAATGAGTCTGTCTTCAATTGCTGTTGCTTATTACCTTTTACTTGCAATCTTTCCTCTAGGATTGATTGTCGGAAATATTTTACCCTTCTTACATATCAATACAACAGCTTTATTGAGCTTTTTGTCTGAGCAACTCCCAAGTGATGTTTACAAAGGAATTGAACCAGTCATTAATAATCTCTTAAATCAAAGAAATACAGGCTTACTTTCACTCTCTGTTTTAGCAGGATTTTGGACCTTTTCAAGAGCCTTATCTGCTCTACAAATGTCAATGAATAAAGCTTATGAAGTCTTTAATCATCGAGATTTTATTGTCAGTCGAATTATCGGTTTAGCTGCCGGATTTGCGATTTTACTCTTTCTTTACTTTTCAATTGTTCTCTCTACTTTTGGACAATTAATTCTTGAACAAGTTCATCGCTTATTTCCTTTTGATGATCATCTCTACCGAACTTTACACAATATGACTTTACCAGCGATTGCTGTAGCGACCTTTCTATCTTTGATGATGCTTTATTTTATCCTACCAAATGTTAAAATAAGAAAATTGAGATACACCATGCCTGGAACAATATTTTCAACCTTTGTTCTTGTTTTTCTAACCAACTGGATTGCAAAATATGTTAGCTTTGCTCTTCAGCGATTAGATGACTTGAAATTGATTGGGTCATTGGTTGTCTTTGCACTGATGATTTGGTTTATTTTCATCGCCCGCGTTTTGATTATTGGTGCCATATTAAATGCTGTTTATCAAAAAACAAAAGTTGGTAAGATTGAGACACGACGTGGTGAAATTGTTGAATTCATCAAGGAAATTAGAAAATAAAAATACTGATAAAAATGAGAAAAAATACTGACAGAAAATCTGTCAGTATTTTTTTTATCCGCCGATTCAATGCTCACTTTGCTTACATTGAACTGTCAGTATTTTTTCATCTTGTCAGTAAAAAATTAGTTTATTCTGTTAAATTTTTATCTTTTTTGAAGACAAAGAATTTTGAATAAAGATAGTTAATAACAATAATTAAAACTTGAACGACGAGGTTAAGAGCAGCAACCATATTATTTTTAGAAAGTCCAAAAAGATTCATCAAAATATCAGGATGTTGATCAATGAACCACCAGTTAATAAAGATGGATAGGAGTAAAAGAACAATTCGTCCTGAAGTAAAATTGATGAAATCACGTAATAAGTTTGATGATTCATGTTTGAAAACAAAAAGTTTATTGGTAAAAAATGCAAAAATAATACTTGAAGCTTGAGCGGCAGTTTCTGAACCCCAACCAGAATGCCAAGCTTGCCAAGTTAACCATTTGACAAAGGCATAAACTGCTGTTGCTAGGACTCCGAAAATGAGATATCTAACAGTTTCAGATTTAAAAAGATTCATGAGTTTTTTCATGAGGTAATTATATCACACTCTTTTAATAGACTCCACTAAAAGTAGCAATTTAACAGATGTTTCAAATAAAAAGGGAAATAGGGTATAATAACAAAATATATATAATAAAATCAGTGACAAAGAAAAGGAAATAATTTTTGAATCAAATGATGAAGAAAGTGGTTATTTTATTGCTCATCAGTGGCTTAGTTTTAGTCACACCTCATGCTTTTGCAACAGCAGGAGGATTTCGAGGGGGAGGAAATAGAAGTACAAGAACTGGCGGCAATTTTGGAGGTGGAAATACTAACAGCCATTATAGTAATACTGGTTCTAATAGCTATACTTCTAATTCGAGTACATCTAGAATGGGGAGCAGGTATAATAGAGGAAGGATTTGGAAATGGCTGATTGTGCTTGCCGGTCTCGGATTTTATTTTATAAGAAATAGAGTTAAACTTCCCTTTAAAAAAAGAGGTTATTTTCAAGAAAAGACATTAAATGATTCAGCTTTGGAAGCAGAAATAGAAGCAATTTTTCTAAAAGTTCAAGATGCTTGGGATAAACATGACTTACGAGCTTTGTCCGAATCTTATGGTGATAATTTATATGAAAAACATGAAAAAATTCTCCAAAAGATGAGTGACAAAGGTCAAATTAATCACACGCGTAGTGTAGTTTTGGATGGAATCATGCGTTATAAAGAAGTAAAAGATAATCAATTTGAAGTTGACCTCTATTTTGTAGCTATTGACTACCTTGTTTCTGTTAATTCTGGTCAAATTATTGCGGGAAATACTCAGGAAAGACGGGCGTTTAAACAACGTTGGACTTTTAGTGGTCAAAAAGGGGCTCTTCGAGTTGAGAAAATGAAAGAATTTAAAATCTAATGATATTTAGTATAGATATGAAGGGAGAAAAATGATTCTTTATTTATTAGTTTTATTAGCAGTTTGGAATCTTATTGTTTTTGTTTTTTATGCGGTGGATAAGTACAAGGCCCAACATCATCTGTGGAGAATTCCTGAAAAAGTTTTACTTGCACAAGCACTTTTAGGTGGAGGGACTGGAGCAATTTTGGCTGGGCATCTCTGTCATCATAAAACTAGAAAATGGTATTTCAATTTCTCATGGTATGTGGGACTATTGGTTGATGCTGGACTTATCTTTTTAATTATCAAATTCTTTGCTAAATAAATCATCAAATTGAAAAGCTTTTTAGAAAATAAAATGCTTTTTTTATTAAGTATTATTCAACACAATCCATTGACATTTCTGGTTTAAAAATGTCATAATAGAGGCATGCCTAAACAACGATTTTATTCTTTTATGATTGGAACGGTACTTGAAGCTTGGATTTTTAGCTGGTCCTTCCTATCTGCTTCGTGGTTTTTAGCCACGTTTTTCGGCTTTCTTTTAGTACGCCGAATCTTCCTTGCTTATCGCTTGGATAAATTTATACGTGATATGAAAATGTGATTTTTATCACAATTTTTATTATAAAAGTACTGACAAAGTTTTATGACGAAAAAATATTCTCTGTCAGTTGTTCTTATTTATGAAATAATAGGGGAGACTTACAATGGCGGTTTCAGTTCAAGATTTACTTGACAAAATTCATTTTCATGTGATTTACTCAACAGAAACAGCATTACAAAAAGAAATTACAACTTCAGAAATTATGCGCCCAGGTTTAGAAATGGCTGGGTATTTTGATTATTTCACACCCGAACGAATTCAACTTTTTGGGATGAAAGAATGGTCATACATGATGACTGTAGTTGGAGATAATCGCTATGATCTCTTGAAAAAAGTCATGGCCAAAGAAACACCGGTTGTTATTGTTGCACGTAATTTAGAAATTCCTAGTGAAATGGTGGCAGCAGCTAAAAAGTCTGACATTGTTTTACTTCAATCGCGTGAAGCAACCAGCCGATTGAACTCAGTATTGACCTCATTTCTTGATGAACGTTTAGCTGAAAGAACGACTGTTCATGGTGTTTTGATGGATATTTTTGGGGTCGGCGTTCTTATTCAAGGGGCTAGTGGGATTGGTAAATCAGAAACTGGTCTTGAGTTAGTCAAACGTGGCCACCGATTAGTTGCTGATGACCGTGTAGATGTTTTTCAACGGGATGCATTCACACTTTCTGGGGAACCCGCAGAAATTTTGCGCAATATGATTGAAATTCGTGGCGTTGGGATTATTGACGTGATGAGTCTTTTTGGTGCTGGTGCTGTTAAAGATTCAACGGATATTGATATGGCTATATATTTAGAATACTACGATAAGGAAAAAGCTTTTGACCGTTTGGGAAATGCACCGACTATAGTTGAATTTTCTGATGTTGAAGTCCCACAAACCCGAATTCCTGTAAAAACTGGGCGGAATGTGTCAGTAATTGTTGAAGCTGCGGTTATGAATTTTAGAGCTAAGCAAATGGGCTTTGATGCAACAAAAACTTTTGAAGACCGTCTCACTGATTTAATCAGTCATAATAAAGAATCATAAGATAAAACTTAGAAATTACTGACCGAAAATTCTGTCAGTAAATTTAGAAAACTGATAAAAAATATGAATAATCTATTTCCCTTTTTAGCTTTAAATAAGATTGCACTCCAATTAGGGCCGCTAGCCATTCACTGGTATGCTATTTTTATTGTGGGCGGTGCCGCATTAGCAGTTTGGCTCGCATGTAAAGAAGCCCCAAAGCGTAATATAAAAACTGATGATATTATTGATTTTGTTCTATTTGCTTTTCCTTTAGGAATCGTTGGAGCGAGACTTTATTATGTCATTTTCCAATGGTCTTACTATAGTCAACATCCTTCACAAATCATTGCCATGTGGGATGGTGGCGGAGCCATCTATGGAAGTTTAATCGCTGGAGCAATTGTCCTCTTTGTCTTTAGCTACTATCGAATGATTCATCCGCTAGATTTGCTTGATATTACTATCCCGGGTGTTTTTCTCGCTCAGGCAATGGGACGTTGGGGGAATTTTGTCAATCAAGAAGCCTATGGAAAAATTGTTTCAAATTTAGACTGGCTACCTGCTTTTATTAGAAATCAAATGTTTATTGATGGTCATTATCGAATGCCTACCTTCCTATTTGAAAGTATTGGTACACTAAGCGGTTTTATTCTGGTCATGGTCTTTAGACATCGAATTAAAGGATTAAAACGTGGGGATATTTTTAGTTTCTACCTCGTCTGGTATGGAGCCGTTCGTTTTATTGTTGAGGGAATGCGAACAGATAGCCTAATGTTAGGACCTGCTCGTGTGTCACAATGGCTTTCAGTTTTATTAGTAATTGTAGGACTTGTTCTCTTTATTTATCGCAGAATGAAAAAAAATTAAGAAGTCTATCCTGAAGGATAGACTTCTTGTCATAAAAAAATGTAAGTTATATTAGAAAATAGCGAAACAATTTGTTATAATGAAGTCAAATAGAATCGCTTTCATCAAAATGAAAGAAGATTGAAAAAATGGGTGCTGATTTTATACCCGAATAAAGAGGAGGAAACGTGGGAAATATTGCATTATTGATTATCGCGATAGCATTTGCTGTATTGGTGGTCTTCTTAGTTATTGTATTACATAAAGTTTCTAAGGTTGTTGAAGAAGCCAACCGTACGGTTAAATTAGTTTCTAGCGATGTAGATGTCTTACTTCATCAAGCTGATGGCATAATGACTAAAGCCAATACCTTGCTTGATGATGTTAATGGGAAAGTCGCCACGATTGACCCTTTGTTTACAGCGGTTGCTGACTTGTCTGAAAGTGTTTCAGACATCAATGCTTCAAGTCGTAAACTTGTGACGCGTCTTAATAGAGGTTCAACAAAACGAAAAACAACTTCAGCTTCAGCCGTCGTTTTGGCAAAAACAGCCAAAAAATTCTTTGTTAAAAAAGATAAAACTGAAGCGGGTGTAAAAGTAAATTAAACTTGCTTACGAAAGAAAGGACTTAACCGATGTCAAAAAAAACAGGATTTCTAGTTGGTGCTTTAGTTGGTGCCGCAGCTGCTCTATTTTTAGCTCCTAAAAAAGGAAGCGAACTCCGCGAAGGGGCTGGAAAAATTTATGATGATTTAAAAGAAAACCCTCAAGAAACATTGACTGGAATGAGAGATACTGCTCTTGATTTCTCAGCTGAAAAATTTAATGAGATCAAAGAAAAATTTGATTCAGGTGAAATTTCAGCTGACAAGGCCAAAGAATTTTTGCTTTCAAAACGTGATTTAATTATGGAAAAAGTTGACTCAGGTGAACTGTCTAAAGATTCAGTTGTTGATTTCTTCAATGATACTAAAGATGCTGTCGTTGAAAAAATTAATTCAATGAAAGACAGTGGAGAAGAACTCTTCGATGAAAATGAATCAGACATCTCAGAAGAAGCCGCAGAAGTTGTGGCTAAGTTCAGAGATGCCAAAGATGAAGTGAAAGAAGATATTGATACTGAGTCTCTTGCTGAAGAAGCGAAAAAAATTGCTGACAAAGCCAAAGAATTAACAAATTTTCCAGACGAAAAAGAATAAAATTTAAAATCTGTCTTTAAGGCAGATTTTTTTGTCATGTAAAATATTTACATACTTAACTATGGTAATTGGAAATAAATTGCGTTATACTATATAGTATAGAATATAAAGAAATACTCTGGAGGATTTCAAATGGCACAAGCAAACTTTGGTGTTGTCGGAATGGCTGTAATGGGGAAAAACCTTGCACTCAACGTAGAGTCACGTGGTTATACCGTTGCAATTTACAACCGTACGACTTCAAAAACTGAAGAAGTTTATAAAGAACATCAAGATAAGAATCTTGTTCTCACTAAAACACTTGAAGAATTTGTTGGAAGTCTTGAAAAACCACGTCGTATCATGCTCATGGTTCAAGCAGGAGCAGCGACAGATGCGACAATTAAATCACTTTTACCACTCTTGGATAAAGGCGATATCTTGATTGATGGTGGAAATACTCATTTCCCAGACACAATGCGTCGTAATGCTGAACTTGCAGACTCAGGTATTAACTTCATCGGTACAGGAGTTTCTGGTGGTGAAAAAGGTGCGCTTTTAGGCCCATCAATGATGCCTGGTGGTCAAAAAGAAGCCTACGATTTGGTTGCACCAATTTTTGAACAAATCGCAGCTAAAGCTCCTCAAGATGGTAAACCATGTGTGGCTTACATGGGAGCAAACGGTGCTGGACATTACGTTAAAATGGTTCACAACGGAATTGAGTACGGCGATATGCAATTGATTGCTGAATCTTATGATTTGTTGAAACGTGTTCTTGGTCTTAGCAATGCAGAAATTCAAGCCATTTTTGAAGAATGGAATGAAGGCGAACTTGATAGCTACCTCATTGAAATCACTAAAGAAGTATTGAAACGTAAAGATGATGAAGGCGAAGGCTACATCGTTGATAAAATTCTTGATAAAGCAGGAAACAAAGGAACTGGTAAATGGACTTCAGAGTCTGCCCTTGACCTTGGTGTACCACTTCCATTGATTACAGAATCAGTATTTGCTCGTTACATTTCAACTTATAAAGATGAACGTGTTAAAGCAAGCAAAGTTTTATCTGGACCAGCGGTTAATTTCTCAGGCGATAAAAAAGAAGTCATTGAAAAAATCCGCAAAGCGCTATATTTCTCAAAAATTATGAGTTATGCTCAAGGATTTGCTCAACTTCGTAAAGCTTCTGAAGAATTTGATTGGGACTTGCCTTACGGTACAATTGCACAAATTTGGCGTGCTGGATGTATCATTCGTGCAGAATTCCTCCAAAATATTACTGATGCTTTCGACAAAGATAGCGAACTTGAAAACCTCTTGCTTGATGACTACTTTGTAGACATCACAAAACGTTATCAAGAAGCTGTTCGTGATGTAGTTTCACTTGCTGTTCAAGCAGGAATTCCAATTCCAACATTCACATCAGCAATTAGCTACTACGATAGCTATCGTTCTGAAAATCTTCCAGCTAACTTGATTCAAGCCCAACGTGATTACTTCGGTGCTCACACTTATGAACGTACAGACAAAGCTGGAATCTTCCACTACGACTGGTACACAGAAGATTAAGTTGAAAAATAATTAATTAAAAGCTAGAATTTTCTAGCTTTTTTTCTTATAAATTTTGCAGTATTCTTTAGACCATTTTTTAACAAAAAATCAAGAAATTGTTATATGATTTAGGTAATCAAATGTGAATTATTTACTTTGATAAATTTTATGGAACTAGAGAAAGTTGAGGAAATTAGAATGGGTTATGAATCTAATCGCTCATTTAATAAAGCAACAGGTGCCGGTTTCATCATCGCAATGGGAATTGTTTATGGCGACATCGGAACGAGCCCTCTTTACACAATGGAATCAATTGTCCAAGGCCAAGGGGGGCTTGAGCGAATCTCAGAAACGTCAATTATTGGGGCACTTTCGCTCATTATCTGGACGCTGACATTAATTACAACCGTCAAATATGTGTGGATTGCTTTAAAAGCGGATAATAATCATGAAGGCGGAATTTTTTCATTATTTACTCTCGTTCGCAAATATGCAAAATGGTTAATTATTCCGGCAATGATTGGTGGTGCTGCTTTGCTTTCTGACGGAGCCTTAACACCTGCCGTAACGGTTACGTCAGCAATAGAAGGCTTGAGGTCAATTCCAGCTTTTCATGAAGCTTTTGGTCAGCAGCAATTACCGATTGTTATTATTACTTTAGCGATTTTAGCGGTCTTATTTTTAATTCAACGATTTGGAACTTCAATCGTTGGTAAAGTGTTTGGACCAGTCATGTTTATTTGGTTTAGTTTTCTTGGAATTACGGGTTTGATTAATCTCTTTGGTGATTTTTCTGTTCTTCAAGCAATTAATCCTTATTGGGCAATTCATTTACTTTTAAGCCCAGAAAATAAAGCTGGAATTTTTGTTTTAGGTTCAGTCTTTCTGGCAACGACGGGCGCAGAAGCTCTTTATTCCGATTTAGGACATGTTGGTCGGGGAAATATTCATGTCAGTTGGCCTTTTGTTAAAGTTTGTATCATCCTATCCTATTGTGGGCAAGGGGCTTGGCTTTTACAAAATCGCGGAAAATCATTAGGAGATATCAATCCATTTTTTGCTGTCCTTCCTCAAAATTTAATCATTTTTTCAGTAATTTTAGCAACTTTGGCGGCAATTATTGCCTCACAGGCATTGATTTCTGGTTCATTTACTCTTGTGTCAGAAGCTATTCGTCTTAAACTCCTTCCTCGATTAAGAATTTTTTATCCAGGAGAAACTTTCGGACAATTATATATTCCAGCCGTAAATTTGGGACTCTGGTTGGCAGCGAGTTTTATTGTTGTCTATTTCCAAAGTTCTGCTCACATGGAAGCGGCTTATGGTTTAGCAATCACAGTAACCATGCTTATGACAACAACATTGTTAACTGTCTATTTAAGTCACTATCAAAAAGTTAAAAAAGTATTGGTTGGCCTATTTTTCACCGTTTTTATCTTTATTGAAGGCTTGTTTTTTGCAGCTTCCGCTGTAAAATTTATGCATGGCGGGTATGTCGTTGTGATTATTGCTGCCATGATTCTATTTGTTATGGCAATCTGGCATAAATCTGATCAGCTTTTTTATAAATATCTTAATTCTTCAAATCTTAATGATTATAAAGAACAAATGGACAAACTCCGCAAAGATGAAACTTACGACCTTTATCATACGAATGTCGTTTATTTAACGGCTAAAATGGATAAAGAATGGATTGACCGTTCAATCTTGTATTCTATTTTGGATAAGCGTCCTAAAAAAGCTAAAGTTTACTGGTTTGTGAAGGTTAATGTTACAGATGAGCCTTATACTTCTGAATACGAAGTGGATATGCTAGGAACTGATTTTATTGTCTGTGTTAATCTATATCTCGGTTTTCATATGCGTCAAGAAATCCCTCGGTATTTACGGACGATTGTGACCAACTTGATGGAGTCAGGACGATTACCACAACAAAATCAAACTTATAGTATTACACCAGGACGAAAAGTTGGAGATTTCCGTTTTATTATTTTAGAAGAAAAACTAATTAATGCAAGACAAATGCCTGGCTTTGAACGATTTGTTCTTCAAACAAAAGAGCAAATTAAAAAAATTACAGCTTCGCCAGCACGTTGGTTTGGTCTTCACTTTTCAGAAGTGACGGTTGAAACTGTTCCTTTGGTTCTCTCGGATGTTAAAAATTTGGAAATTCACGAACGAATTTCAGAAGAAAATCAAGGAGAATCATAATAAAATAAAAGCAATCAAAAGATAGCTTACGGTTGCTATCATCGCTTTTGTGATGATTACTGTATTATATATAAAACTGTGAGAAATAAATAAATATAATTTCCCGCAGTTTTTTTTGAATAAACAGGGGATAATCTGCTATAATAAAGCTATTAAAAAACGAGCTACGCTTCGTTTTATTTTATTTGACTATTTTCGTTGAAGAAAGTTGAGGAGTTACAAAAGTGGGTCAAGTACACTTACATAATCGGTCGTTTAATAAAGCGACATCTGCAGGGTTCCTGATTGCATTAGGGATTGTTTACGGTGATATCGGAACAAGTCCACTTTATGCCATGCAGGCCATTGTTCGAGGACAGGGAGGATTAGCAAATCTTTCTGAAAGCTTTATTTTGGGGGCTGTTTCTCTTGTAATTTGGACTTTAACATTAATTACAACTGTTAAATATGTTCTGATTGCTTTGAAAGCAGATAACCATCATGAGGGGGGAATCTTTTCACTCTTTACCCTTGTGAGACGGATGAGAAAATGGCTGATTATTCCAGCAATGATTGGTGGGGCGACATTATTAGCGGATGGAGCATTGACTCCTGCGGTGACGGTCACGTCAGCCATCGAGGGTTTAAGAGGAGTAACACATGTTTACTCAAATCAGACGGCAGTCATGGTAACAACTTTGATAATCCTTGCCTTTCTCTTTTTGATTCAGAGGTTTGGAGCAAGTTTGGTTGGTCGTTTATTTGGACCAATTATGTTTATCTGGTTTGGCTTTTTGGGTGTAAGTGGATTGATTAATTCTTTTCTTGACTTATCAATTTTAAAAGCAATTAATCCATATTATGCGATTCACTTATTGTTTAGTCCAGAAAATAAAGCTGGTTTCTTTATCTTGGGTTCTATTTTCTTGGTAACGACAGGGGCAGAGGCACTTTATTCTGACTTAGGACACGTTGGGCGTGGAAATATTTATGTCAGCTGGCCATTTGTTAAGATTTGTATTATCTTATCTTACTGTGGACAAGGAGCTTGGCTTTTAGCTCACCGTGGTGAACACATTGAAAAACTTAATCCTTTCTTTGCTGTTTTACCTGATAATATGGTTATTTATGTCGTTATCTTATCAACATTGGCGGCGATTATCGCATCTCAAGCACTGATTTCGGGTTCATTTACTTTGGTGTCTGAAGCGATTCGTTTGAAACTTTTGCCATTGTTCAAAATTTATTATCCAGGGCAAACTTTGGGACAACTTTATATCCCAGCAGTTAACTTTGCTCTTTGGGTAACGACTTCATTCTTTGTTTTGTATTTTAAAACTTCAGAACATATGGAAGCCGCTTATAGCTTGGCCATTACCATCACTATGTTGATGACAACAACACTTTTGACTTATTTCTTAATTCAAAAAGGAACTCCAAAAATTGCAATTGCAATTATTTCTATCGGTCTCTTTTGTATTGAAGGCTCATTCTTTGCTGCTTCTCTTGTCCAATTTATCAACGGAGCATATATTGTGGTTCTGATTGCCTTGGCAATTATCTTCGTGATGTTCATCTGGAACAAGTCACACAAGATTGTCATGAAATATATCAAATCATTGAATATTAATGAGTATAAAAATCAACTTAATGCTTTGCGTCATGATGAATCTTATGATTTATATCAAACAAATGTGGTTTATTTAACAAGCAAAATGGACCATGAATGGATTGACCGTTCAATCTTATATTCAATCTTGGATAAACGACCAAAACGTGCAGAATGTTATTGGTTTGTAAATGTAAAAGTTACTGACGAGCCTTATACTTCTGAGTATAAAGTAGACATGATGGATACTGACTTTATTGTTCGTGTGAATCTCTATCTTGGATTCCGTATGCGTCAAGAAGTTCCGCGTTATTTAAGAACAATTGTGACGGATTTGATGGAATCAGGACGTTTGCCACGTCAGCATCAACATTACAGTATCACTCCAGGACGTAAAGTTGGAGATTTCCGCTTTGTCGTTGTTGAAGAAAAGCTAATGAATGCACGTCAAATGCCAGGTTTCGAGCGTTTTGTTCTTCAAACTAAAGCACAAATCAAGAGAATTACGGCTTCCCCAATTCGTTGGTTTGGTCTTCAATTCTCGGAAGTAACTGTTGAAACAGTTCCCTTGGTTCTTTCAGATGTACGTAATTTGGAAATTCATGAACGATTGGAACAGGTGGATGAAGCAGAAGCTTCAGCAACTCATTAAAGAATATAAAAAAACTTACTGACAAAATTTCTGTCAGTAAGTTTTTATTTCTGTAAGTAAAATTTTTAACGAGCAAGTCGTTTTCTAGCGGCTTCTTTTCGTTTTTGAGCGATAAATTCGGTCTTGTCAGCAGAAGGAAGATAACCTTTTTTCTTGGCAATTAACAGGGCTGTACCTGCAACAAGAATTTCGACAGATTTTCCAATGAGATAGCCTTGGATAAATTTATTTTTCATTTAGTGGACTCCTTTATATTTTATTTAAAAATTGCTCTATCTTCATTATAAATCAAAAAATGTGAAAACGCTAACGAAGCACATTTTAAAAAGAAAGACTCTTTAATAATTAACTGGTTAAGGTTAAGATTAGGTGCATGTGATATATTAGTAGCAGTTGTAATAAATAAATGATAAAGAAAGAAGGTAAGAAATATGACAATTATAGGTGTAAAAATTGACAAAAAGTTTATGAGGGACTTACTCATACTTATTTTAGGTGTCGGACTTTATGTACTCTCAGTTCAGTTATTCGTCATCCCTAATCGTCTAGCAAGTAATGGTGTCGCTGGTTTTTCTGTACTTATGGATTTTGTTTTTGGCATCAACCCAGCCTTGACTTTCTTTTTGGTAAATGTACCACTTTTCATTTTCGGAGGACGTTCGCTTCCGCGGAGAATTTTACTACTGAGCATTCCTGGAGCGCTTGCCATGAGTGGTTGGTTAATGATTTATGAAGCATTAGGAGTTACTGGTTTCCAATTCTCACATGTTATTTTTGCTGGAATTTTCGATGGACTTCTTTCAGGATTCGGGGCAGGATTAGTTATTATTTCTGAAGGAACATTTGGAGGATCAATCTTATTGAGCCGAATTTTGGAGGAGCAATGGAACTTTAAAATTGACAAGGTTTTGTTTATGGTCGATGTGGTCGTTTTAAGTGTTTCCTTATTAACATTCTTGTCACTTCCTAACTTTGCGGTCACACTACTTTCATGCTATATCTTTAGTAAAATGACTCTGATTGTGGGACGTGAAGATTATCGGAAATCTTTAATGAATCGTGGAAAAAGAATTTATCAAAAAGTTTTTGCTGCATAAAAACTTTAAGAATAATAGAATAAAAATTACTGACAGAAATTGAGCTGTCAGTAATTTTTTCTTGTCAGTGCTTGAATTTACAGGCTATTTCTGAAATAATAGAGAATGAAAATGGTGAGAGTGAGTCATAAAAATAAATGAAAAATAATAAAGTTTTAGTGGTTGTCGGGCCTACAGCTGTGGGGAAAACAGCACTTGGCATTGATTTAGCAATCAAATTTAATGGTGAAATTATTTCTGGTGATTCTCAGCAAGTTTATCAAGGATTAGACATTGGAACCGCTAAGGTGACTATGGCTGAACAAGCTCAAGTTCCTCATCATTTGATTGATGTACGTAAATGGACAGAAAATTTTTCGGTTCATGATTTTGTCATTGAAGCTAATCAATTAATTAAAGAAATTCTTGACCAAGGAAAAGTGCCAATTATCGTTGGAGGAACTGGCTTATATATTCAATCTCTTATCGAAGGTTATCATCTTGGCGGACAGGAAAATCATGAGGAGATGATGAAACTTCGTGAAGAATTATCTCTTTTATCTGATGAGGAATTGTTTGCAAAAGTGATTAAAATAAATCCAGATATTTCTGAGTTAAATCGTAGACGGGCGATTCGTTTTTTGGAGCTGCAAACTTTCGGCTCTCAAGATGAAAATTTGGGTTCTGATTATGATTTTTTGCTTATTGGATTAAATGCTGACAGAAAAGTGCTTTATGATCGAATTAATCAACGGGTTGATCAAATGATGCGTGAGGGCTTATTAGATGAAGCTAGAACTTTGTATGAGCAAGCACCAGAAGTTCAAGCGGCAAAAGGGATTGGTTATAAAGAATTTTTCCCTTATTTTTCAGGGGACATTAGTTTGGAAGAAGCTGTTGAGTTGGTCAAAAGAAATTCAAGACGCTATGCCAAGCGACAATTGACTTGGTTTAAAAATAGAATGTCTGTCGAATTTGAAGATGTTTTTTCAAAAAATTATCCTGAACCAATTTTTGATAAAGTCACTCAGTTTTTGAACTGACGCATTTTCTTAAAAATGTTATAATGAAAAAGATTGAAAAAAGGACTTTACAAGTAAATTTTATTAAAAATGGAGAGAAAAAATGACTGATAAAAAATGGATTGATTTGGGAATGAAATATGGTGGCTTCATGGCTCAAGACCATATCTTTTTAGAAAATAGATTAGCTGCCTTAACCGATGTAAAAGATAAAAGACTTTTGGTGACTCCACCAGCATCAGTTTTAAATGCTTATTTTGCTGAACTTTATCAAAAACGCTCACCGAAAGATGCAACAGATTATTTCTTTGAACTTTCTAAAGCTTTTGATATTTTTGAAGAAAATCCAGATTTTCAACTTGAAGGAAAAAATGGTTATGAAAATTTCAGATTTATTCGACTCAATCTTTCTGGAAAATCATTTGGTTTTTCATATAAAAATGACGCAGAAGAAGCAATTATTTTCAGTGAATTTCCGGTAAAAGTGACAGCCGAATTGATGTTTGAAATTGCACAGATTTTCCCGCATTATCTATTAGTGGAAGAAGACGGAAAATTGACAATGAAACCTGCTCAATTTCAAAGTGAATTTGAGAAAGTGAAAGACCTAACAGCATTAACAGAACAAGCAGAAAATGGGGAATATATTCGCTTAGCCGGCTATAATATTGAAGATTTATTAGAACAAGCCGAAGAAATTGGCTTCTTAAGTCCTTTATGCTTTGGGCGTGACGGACGTAAACACTTTATCTATATTACAAAAGGTTTTTAATCGTTAGTTAATAAACTATCAAAAAAATTGCATTTCTCTTTGATAAGTGATAGACTATGTGAGAACGATTACTGGCGATGCTGTCAGTAATTAATAAGACTGAATTTTTCATAATTACTGACAGAAAAGTTTGTCAGTAACTTTTGGTCAAATATAAGGAGGAACTTTTATGATTTTTATTCCACTCGTTGTTTTAGCAATTATCCTGCTCATTTTAATCTTTAGTTTGAGTACAATTGTATTTGTTGTTAAACAACAAACTGTTGCAATTGTTGAACGTTTTGGGAAGTATCAATTTACTGCAAACCCTGGTTTTCATTTGAAACTTCCTTGGGGAATTGATCGGATTGCTGCTCGAGTTCAATTGCGCTTATTACAAACAGAGATGACAGTTGAAACTAAAACTGCGGATAATGTTTTTGTTACGATGAATATTGCAACGCAATATCGAGTAAACGAACAATCCATCAAAGATGCATACTATAAGTTAATGAATCCAGGTGAACAAATTAAGGCTTATATTGAAGATGCCCTTCGTTCAGCAGTACCAAAATTGACTTTGGATGATGTTTTTGAGAAAAAAGATGAAATCGCTCTTGAAGTTCAAAAAACAGTTGCTGAAGAAATGCAAACTTACGGTTATATTATCGTAAAAACATTGATTACTAAAGTAGAACCTGATGCTGAAGTTAAGCAATCTATGAATGAAATCAATGCGGCACAACGTAAACAAGATGCCAGCCAAATGTTGGCAAATGCTAATAAAATTCAAGTTGTAACTGCCGCTGAAGCAGAAGCTGAAAAAGACCGTCTGCATGGGGTAGGGATTGCTGAACAACGTAAGGCTATTGTTGACGGTTTGGCTCAACAAATTACCGAAATCAAAAAGCTTGGTGTGGCGCTTGATGAAGAACAAATTATGGCGATTTTGTTAACTAACCAATATTTAGATACCTTGAATCAATTTGCTGCAGGTGGAAATTCAACCATTTTCCTTCCAAGCGGAGCTGAAGGAGCAGAAAGTTTAAGGACTCAGATTTTATCAGCTATTAAAGCAGGTAAATAAAGTAAAAATGGAAAGCTATCGATGGATAGCTTTTTTTATTATAGCAAGCTTCTTCTTGCAATTTTTTTTGAAATTAGGTAGAATAAAGTGATTGTAGCGCGTCCGTAGTGTAATGGATATCACGTAAGATTCCGGTTCTTGAGATGGGGGTTCGATTCCCTCCGGACGCATTTAATTAAGTAAATAAACCGCTCGGTTGAGCGGTTTTTGTTGTTTTTGTGCCAAACATGTGCCAACGACTGTGTTTTAGAGAATACGAAATATGTTATAATAAGATATTGACTCGAAGGCAAAAAGACTAGGTTTTAAATTTAAAAAATAGTTAGAATGAAACCGAGAGTTTTTTGATATTATCATTTTACAGGAGGGCTTTTATGAATCAAGAGAAATTTATTAAGTATTTAAGTTGGGTAGCGACTGGGATGTCGGTAATGATGTATGTATCATATCTTCCGCAAATTGCTAATAATCTTAGTGGAATGAAAGGAAATCCTATTCAACCCCTTGTTGCTGCAATTAATTGTACACTTTGGGTCACTTATGGAATTGGCAAAAAGCCTAGAGATTTAGCTTTGGCAACGGCAAACTTTCCAGGTATAATTTTTGGATTGGTCACATTTTTTACTGCCCTTTGATGATAAAAAAATTGATTAATTGGACCTGTGTGTGGCCATTATCAGAGATAAATAAATAATAAATTTTTAAAAAAATAAAAAAATTACAGCTGAGACTAGAAATTTCAGAAAGTCTGTGTTATAATATATTTCGTCGTGAAAATGACGCTTTAAGCATGACTCGTTAGCTCAGTTGGTAGAGCATTTGACTTTTAATCAAAGGGTCGCTGGTTCGAGCCCAGCACGGGTCACTAATTTATTGAAGAAAAGATTGTGGGGAAGTTTCACAATCTTTTCTTGTTTTGGAAAATAATTCTCATTTTTGAGAAAATAAAGTTTTAATTTGCCTTAAGGTGAGTTGAAACTGATGGAGGTTCAATGGAAATCCAATTTTTAGGGACTGGGGCTGGTCAGCCTTCTAAATCAAGAAACACTCAGGCAATTGCCTTGAAAATGCTTGATGAGCGTAATGAAATTTGGCTTTTTGACTGTGGTGAAGCAACGCAACATCAAATTTTAAATACGACAATTAAGCCACGAAAAATTACTAAGATTTTTATTACACATTTACATGGGGATCATATTTTTGGCTTGCCTGGTTTTTTGTCTAGTAGGAGTTTTCAAAGTTCAGATGAACAAACTGATTTGGAGCTTTATGGCCCTGTGGGAATTAAAGATTTTGTTTTGACCGCTCTTAGAATCTCGGGTTCACGCTTAGCTTATCGTATCAATTTTCATGAAATTGATTCGGCTGGAAAAATCTTTGAAGATGATAGTTTTGAAGTCCATACAGATTTGCTTGACCATACTATTTTCTGCTTGGGTTATCGCGTCGTAGAAAAAAATCGAATAGGTGAACTCGATGCCAATGCTTTAAAAGAAGCTGGGCTTCCTTTCGGACCCCTTTTTGGTAAAATAAAAAAAGGTGAGATTGTTCAGTATGAAGGAAAAACTTTCGATCCTAAAGATTATATCGGAGCGGATAAAGCTGGTAAAATAGTCACGATTTTAGGCGATACAAGAAAATCGAATGTTGCAGTACGCTTAGCTTATGGAGCAGACTTATTGGTTCATGAGGCAACTTATGAAGCAAATGAAAGTAAAATGGCAAAAGCACATGGTCATTCAACGACTAAACAAGCAGCAGACGTCGCCAAAGAAGCCGGAGTTAATCGATTGTTATTGACTCATATTAGTGCACGCTATGTTGGACCTTTGGTTGGACAATTGGTGCGTGAGGCACAAACTGTTCATTCCAACACTTTTGTGGTTAAGGATTTTTACGAGGAAAAAATTGGTTAGAAATATTGTAATTACAGGTGCAACTGGTGATATTGCTAAAGAAATTGTCAAATCTTTATCTAAAGAAAATGACCATTTAATTTTGGTTTCACGTAGCCGTAAGGCTCTGATTGAACGCTATGGTCAGCTTGAAAATGTTACATTACTGACCAATGATGAACTTTTGACTAATGAACAATCTTTTGTTGTGGATATTTTGATTAATAATGCTGGTTTTGGTATTTTTAAAGAATTCACTGAACTTACTGATGGGGAAATTACAGAACAGTTTGTCATTAATACGTTAATGCCAATCCAGTTGACCAGATTATTAGAACCGAAAGTTCAATTGATTAATATTGCTTCAATTGCTGGAAAGTTACCAACAGGTAAATCATCAATTTATGTTGCCTCTAAGGCGGCTTTGATTATATTTTCAGATGCTTTGCGTATGGAAAATCCACAATTAATTGTGACAACTGTGAATACTGGACCTGTAAAAACCAAATTTCACAAAGATAATGGAGATTATCTGGAAAAAGTGGGGAAAAATGCAATTTCAGCATCTAAAGTTGCTGACAAAGTTGTGAATAACTTGGGAAAAAGGAAAAGAGAAATCAATTTACCTTGGACTTTATCCACAGCGGCCAAATTGCGAGCTATTTTTCCTTCGCTTTTTGATTTTATATCTGCCAAATTTTTTAATTTCAAATAGAATTTTTTTACTGACAGAAGCTTAATGCTATTTGTGTCAGTAAATTATAGAAAAGTTTAGGATTTTATTAAATAAAAGAAAAATAATCTCTAAACTTAGCCATTTTTTTCGAGTAATTTATGCTAAAATAATTGAATTGAGCATAGAAAAGATAAAGAGAATTAAAATGATAAAAGCAAAATATGATTGGAAAGTGGCTGATACAGCCATTTCCGAAGATTTTCTAAAGATAGCGAAAAAACATAAATTAGATGAATTGACAAGTCGCGTGCTTTATCAAAGAGGAATTCATGCAGAAGCTGAAATTGAGCAATTTTTAAAGCCAAGTTTAGAAAATTTACATGACCCTTTTCTACTTCATGATATGGAAAAAGCAACAGGGCGTATTTTATCAGCAATTGAGCAAGGTGAAAACATCTTAATTTATGGTGACTATGATGCTGACGGAATGACTGCATCATCAGTCATGAAATCCGCTCTGGATGAATTAGGAGCTGAGGCTCAAGTTTATTTACCCAATCGTTTTACTGACGGTTACGGGCCAAATCTTGACGTTTATCAGTACTATATTAAGAATGAAAATATCAATCTTATTATTACTGTAGATAATGGGGTTGCTGGCTTGGAGGCAATTACCTGGGCACAGGAAAATGGAGTGGATGTAATTGTTACCGACCATCACTCAATTCCTGACCAACTTCCCCCTGCTTATGCCATTGTCCACCCCGAACATCCTGACAGTCAATATCCTTTCAAATATTTGGCAGGAGTTGGTGTCGCCTTCAAAGTTGCCTGTGCTCTTTTAGAATATGCACCCAGTGAAATGCTTGATTTAGTTGCAATTGGTACAATTGCTGACATGGTCAGTTTGACTGATGAAAACCGAATTTTAGTGGCTCATGGTCTAAAAGTTTTGGCCCAAACAGAGCGTGCCGGCCTACAAGAATTAATGAAGTATGCCGGGGTTGATTTTGATAAAATCACTGAGGAAACGGTTGGTTTTCAAATTGCTCCCCGTTTAAACGCTTTGGGACGTCTCGATGACCCAAACCCAGCCATTGAATTGCTGACAGGTTGGGATGAAGATGAAGCGCATGAAATTGCCAAAATGATTGACCAAAAAAATTCAGAGCGAAAAGAAATTGTGGAAAAAATTCACAATGAAGCTCTGAGTATGCTGACAGATGAACCTGTTCAGATTTTATATCATAAGGACTGGCATAAAGGTGTCTTAGGAATTGTTGCGGGTCGCTTGCTAGAAGCCATACATAAGCCAGTAATCATGCTGGCCCAAGAAGATGGGATTTTGCGTGGGTCTGCTCGGTCAATCGAAAATTTTGATATTTTCAAGGCATTAAATGCCCATCGTGAACTTTTTATTGCTTTTGGTGGTCATAAACAAGCCGCAGGGATGACTTTAAGTCTGGAAAACGTAGAAGCAGTTAAAAAGGCGATGATTGATTATATCGTGGACAATCATTTAGATATGTCTAAAAAAAGTCCCTTAGAAATTGCTGACCGTTGCCACTTAGACGATATTTCGCTCTCAACAATCACTAATTTAGCAAAATTGGCTCCCTTTGGCATGGATAATCCTAAGCCTCGATTTTTAATCGAAGATTATAAGGTGATTCAAAGCCGAAGTATGGGGAAAGACAATGCTCATCTTAAATTAAAAATTCAGGAAGAAAAGCAACAAATTGATGCCGTTTATTTCCAACATGGTTCAGAAGAATTGGAATTCGAACAGGCACAAACAAAATTAGTCGCAACACTTTCAAGTAATAGTTGGAATGGAAATACGAGTCTTCAATTAATGATTGAAGATGCTGATTCAGTTGGTGTCGAACTTCTTGATATAAGAAGTAAACAAATTCCTATCCCAAAAGAGGCTAATATTTTTTCTCAAAATCAGCTAAAACATGGTATAATGGAAGATGTGCTTGTCATCGAAGAGACACCTGGAGATTTAGCAGGTTTGTCAGTATTAAAAGAAGCTGTCAGTAAAGCAGCGTCGGATGATTTTAAAATGATTTATTTTAAAAATAAAATCACTGATAGCTATTATTTAACAGGAAGTGGAACACGAGAAGAATTTGCAAGACTTTATAAAGCAATTTATCAATTTCCAGAATTTGATATTCGCTATAAATTAAAATCACTTGCGGATTATTTGAAAATCCCTCATCTCTTGCTTGTCAAGATGATAAAAATCTTTGAGGAACTTGAATTTGTCAGCATTGACAATGGCTTAATGACCGTTAATAAGACGGCCGATAAACGCGAAATTTCTGAGAGTACAATTTATCAAGAACTAGAAAAAATTGTAAAAATGCAAGAACTTTTTGCTTTAGCACCCGTCAAAGAAATTTATCAAAATTTATTAGAAAAATAATTTCGTTTTTATAAAAAGATAGTGACGAAATCAGCTATACTCATAATAATAAAGCTGTCAGTAAAAATAACGGACTTATGTTAGAAAAAAGGAGCACTGACAATTCTGTCAGTAACAAAAACATGGAATTAAAAGACTATATTGCAACAATTGAAAACTATCCTAAAGAAGGCGTAGTTTTTCGCGACATCAGCCCTTTGATGGCAGACGGAAATGCCTATAACTATGCTGCTACCGAAATTGTTCAGTATGCAAGAGATAAAGAAATAGATATGGTTGTAGGTCCAGAAGCACGTGGTTTCATCATTGGATGTCCAGTTGCTTTTGCACTTGGTGTAGGATTTGCCCCAGTTCGTAAGCCTGGTAAATTACCTCGTGAAGTCATTGAAGCAACTTACGAAAAAGAATACGGAACAGACACACTCACAATGCATTCAGATAGCATCAAACCAGGACAACGTGTCTTGATTGTTGATGATTTGCTTGCAACTGGTGGAACAATTGCCGCTACAATTGAACTTGTTGAAAAAATGGGTGGAATTGTTGTTGGATGTGCATTCCTTATCGAACTTGATGAACTTAAAGGTCGCGAAAAAATCGGAGATTACGATTATAAAGTTCTAATGCACTATTAATTTCTTTACTGTCAGTAGCCAATAAATGTTATTAGTATTCTTTTGATAAAAACAAGAGAGTATAGTTAAGCTAAAAGCAAGTAAACAGAGGTTTTTTGGCGTAAAATATTGACAGCAAGCTAATTTTGATATACACTATAAAAAGAAAATCCACATAGCGTTCGTTTTTAGGAAATGAGCCTATATTTTATATTAGGAAAAGAGAGAGTAAAAACTTGAAAATTACAGCCTTAGAAGGACAAAAAATCTCAGAACTTTCAATGATTGAAGTTGCTCATGCTTTATTGGAGCAAAATGGCAAAGAAATGCAATTCTCTGAAATCATCAGAGCGATTCAAGATTATTTGGAAAAATCAGATGATGAAATTAAAGCTAGTATTTCTCGTTTTTATACAGAAATCAATACAGACGGAAGTTTCATTCCATTAGGAAATAATATCTGGGCACTCCGTTCATGGTACGCCATTGATGAGATTGACGAAGAAGTTATCGCTCTTGATGAAATTGAAGACGAAGAAGAAGAAAAACCAGCTAAGAAACGCAAAAAAGTCAATGCTTTTGGTATCGAAGACGAAATCGATCCAGAAGATGAAGAAGGCACAAAAGAAACAACTGAAGAAGACATGTCATACGATACTCAAGCAGAAGACGAAGATAAAGATGACGTCGCTGCTTATGACGCTGAACTTGCAGAAGTTGAACTTGATAATGTAGATGAAGAAGTTGACATCGACGTAGAAGACGATGAAGATGATTCAGACGATACTGATGAAGACTAAAACACATAAAAAGTGAGGCATCAGCCTCACTTTTATGAATATTCCCTTTTTATTTGTAAAAAATTAAAAGAACGGTTACAATTAGGAAAAGTAAAATTTTATTATTGAGCGAAAGCTAATCATAAGGAGAAAAAATTTGGTGGACAAAGAAACAACTGAATTTTCTCGAGGAAGTTTTAAAGAAAAAATACTTCGCCAACTTGAAGAAAATGCAGCGAAACAAGCAGAAACTAAGTTCCCAGACCCTGAAGATTTCGAACGTCCCAGCAGGAGTGACTCAGAAGAACCTGAGCGAAAAATCGAACCAAGGAAAGTTGATCTTGAACCTTTCAAACTTCCCGTCTTTGATTTTCCAGCAGCGGATGAAAACGAAGAAGAACCTTTTGTAGAAAATGAAAACCTTTCAGAAGAAGGCGATTCATTGCGTAAAAATTTAGATGGAGTGGTTTCTGAGGAAATTCAAAACCAAGATATTCCTCCTCAATTTTCAAGAAGTGAATCAAAAGTTCAAGATGAAAAGATTGAACAAGAACAATTTTCAGAAAAAAAAGAATCAGAAAAAATGGTTAAACATCAACCTTCAAGAAGAACCAACAGTTCTTCTAAAAAAACTTCTTCTATCAAGAAAAACAAGAATAAGAACAAAAATAAGAAAAAGAAAAAATTAACAGCAGGAAAAATCATTGCTGTGATTGTTGTTCTTTTAGTTTTAGTTGTTGGAGGAACTGGTTGGTATGGCTATAACTTTGTAAAATCTGGCATTCAACCTTTGGATTCTAAGAATGCAACAGCTAAGTCAATCAATATTCCTGCTGGTTCAAGTAGTAAGCAAATTGGTGAAATTTTGCAAAGACAATCCATTATTAAAAATGGAATGGTTTTTCAGTATTATACAAAATTTAAAAATTATTCAGAGTTTAAAAGCGGCTATTATAATCTTGCACCAAACATGAGCTTATCTACAATTGCTGGTAAACTTGAAGAAGGCGGAACAGAAAAACCTGTTGCTCCAACTTTAGGTAAAATTTTAGTTCCTGAAGGCTATACGCTAACACAAATTGCTAAAGCTGTGACAGTTAATAGTGGAAGCAATGAAAAGAATGCAAAAACGCCATTTTCTGAAGCAGACTTCATGAAAACCGTTCAAGACCCAACCTTTATCGCTAAAATGGTTAAGGCTTATCCTAAACTGTTCGCAAGCTTGCCAACAAAAGATTCAGGAATCAAATATCAGTTAGAAGGTTACTTGTTCCCAGCGACTTATGATTACACAAAATCATCGACAGTTGAATCAGTCATTGAAAATATGATTCAAGCAGCCAATACTCAGCTCACTCCTTACTATGATACAATTGCTCAAAAGAATTTGACTGTCAATGAAGTTTTGAGTTTAGCAGCTTTGGTTGAAAAAGAAGCCAACAATGATGATGATCGACGAAATGTTGCTGGAACCTTCTATAATCGTATGAATGCTGGAATGACTTTGGGTTCTAATCTGTCAATTCTTTATGCCGAAGGTAAACTTGGTGAAAAAACAAGTCTTTCAGAGGATGCTAATATTGACACCAACCTAGATTCGCCATATAATTTGTATGCAAATACTGGATTTGGCCCTGGTCCTGTTGATAGTCCAAGTTTATCATCTATTAAAGCAGTACTTGATCCTGCTCAAAATGACTACTTATACTTTGTTGCTGACGTAACAACAGGGAAAGTTTATTTTGCTAAAAACTTAGATGAACAAAATGCAAATGTTCAAAAATATGTGAATGATAAGATAAGTAGCTAAGCTATCATTAATTTAGATTTGATTAAAAGAGAAAAAAGTTTATAAAAAAGGAAAGAAATATAATGGAAAAAACATTCCCAATGACCCAAGAAGGGCTTGATAAATTAAAATTAGAACTTGAAAATTTAAAACTTGTGAAACGTCCAGAAGTCATTGACCGTATCAAAGTTGCTCGTAGCTATGGTGACCTTTCAGAAAACTCAGAGTACGAAGCAGCTAAAGATGAACAAGCCTTTATCGAAGGACGTATTTCAACTGTTGAAACAATGATTCGTTATGCTGAAATTGTTGATAACGCAAAAATTGCTAAAGACGAAGTAGCACTTGGTAAAAACGTAACTTTTGTTGAAGTTGGCGAAACTGACGAAGAATCTTATCAAATTGTTGGTACTGCTGAAGCTGATCCATTTTCAGGAAAAATTTCTAATGAATCACCAATTGCTCGAGTTTTGATTGGAAAAAAAGTTGGAGACATCGTAAATGTACCACTTCCAGTTGGCGAAATGACAGTTAAAATTGTAAAAGTTGACTAATTATTTTAGAATATAATAAGTAAAAAAGCCGTCAGTTGATGTGCACCCCAAAAGTTAGACTTTTTATCCAAGTAGAAATGGAAAGTCAACGAAAAACTAGACACGGAGTTAAGAGAATTTAAGAATTATATTTTTCAAAGTCTTTTGGAGACTTGTAATCAAGACCTGAATGCATCCTTTTTGTATTGTAATAGGTCTCAATGTATTTAAATATTTCTTGAGTAGCCTCAGCTCTTGTCTCAAAATGAGCATCATTAATAAGCTCCCTCTTTAGCGTCTTATAAAAAGACTCCATCATTGCATTGTCATAGGGATTTCCTTTACGACTTCATGCTAGATTGAGCACCGACTTGACGAAGAGTAGATTGATAACGAGAGCTTGTATATTGACTCCCTTGATCAGTATGGACAATCAAGCCAGGCTGAGGATGTTCTTTCCCACAAGCTTGTAAGAAGCAATCCCTCACCAGTTTATCTTGCATCCGTGAAGACATTGACCAGCCTACAATCTTACGTGAAAAAACGTCGATATTCACGGCTAAGTATAAGGTGCCTTCTTTGGTAGGGATATAGGTCATGTCTCCCAGCCATACTTTATTAGGAGCTGTTGCTTTAAAGATCTGATTAATTAAATTGGGTCTTGAAAGCGAAGCTCCTTTTCTGTTGTAATGTTTATATTTATAACGGCTTCCCTTGGCATAAAGTCCCATCAAGTGCATCAGTTTCCCAACACGTTTCGTGTTGGTCATAATACCAGTATTATGAAGTACCTTGGTAATTCTAACCGCACCATAGCGTCCCTTATGCTCATGAAAGACAGCTTTTATCTTCTCTGAGAGAATTTCTCTCTCCACTTGTTGTTTTGAAGGACGACGATGCATGTATTCATAGAAACCTGAGCGAGAAACCTTAAGAACTTTTACTGCATGTTTAATTTTTATCTTCCCATGATGTTTCAAGAGAAATTCAAAACGTTTTACTTGCTTCGCTTCAAGAAGACCCGGAACTTTTTTAGAAGTTCAAGTTCCTCCTGAAGATAACGATTTTCTTTCTCTAACAATTTAATCTTATGTTGGGCATTAGCTAGGGCTGTCCCATTGCCTGGAAAAGCACTTTCTCCATATTCTTCAACTTCTTGAACCCAGCGATAAAGACTATTGGCATGAACCTCAAGCTCTTGGCTGACTTCTTTAACAGAGTAACCCTCTTCAAGAATGAGTTTTACTGCAGAATTTTTAAATTGTTTATCGAATTTTCTTCTTGCCATAATAAACCTTTCCACGATTTCTCTTAACTTTGTGTCTAGTTTATTATAACCTTTCCAAAATACTTGGATTTTTTTAATTGTTTTGGTAATTCAAGCGAAATTGAATTGGACTCATCCAGTTCAATTTTTGTTTGATTCGTTTTGTATTATAGTACCTAATCCAGATTACAATAACCTGTTCAAGTTCTTCGAAAGACGAGAAGATATGTCCGTAGTAAATTTCTTGTTTAAGTAGCCCAAAGAAATTCTCCATAACTGAATTATCATGACCGTTTCCTTTACGGCTCATAGACTGAAAAATTCTATGAGATTTTAATTTAGAAACATAGTCTCTCATTTGGTATCCCCATCCTTGATCTGAGTGGAAAGTACGTCGATAAGGACAATCAGATGTCACAGCTAAGGCTTGATTTAGAGCAATATCAATTGATTGATAAGAGGGTTGTTTAGAGATATGATAACTAATCACCTCGCTATTAAATAAATCAATGTAAGGATTGAGATAACACTTTTTCTGAATTCCATCTTCATAATATTTGAATTCTGTCGTATCTGTTGTGATTTTTTGATGAGGAGTGGAAGTTCTGAATCGTCTGTGTAATTTATTTTTAGCTACCGTCCCTACTTTTCCTTTATATGAATTATATTTACGTGATTTGTGCCAATAAGACGTCACACGAAGCCCTAGCTTCTTCATTAAGCGCTGTACCTTCTTGTGGTTGACGTGATAGCCACGTTGCTTAAGTAATTCACTCATTGGACGATAACCTGCATTGGCATGTTCTTGACGTATTTTAAGCATTTCTTTTTCGATAAGCTCATCTTTGTTTACCCGTTCAAAACAGTTAACCCAATAATAATAAGTGGCTTTAGGGAATCCTGTAACTTTCAAGATTTCTTTGAGTTTGAAGGTTTTACGGAGACTGTAGATGAGTCTTGATTTTTGTTCATTAGAGCATTTTTCTCCAATCTCCGAAGTCCTTTTAAATAAGCTACCTCAATTTGCGCATAACGTAATTCTTGTTCAAGTTCTTTAATTCGTTGAGAATCATTTGGGTTCTGAGTCATAGACGATGCAATGCTTTCTAGTTTTTTACGCCGTCCTCTCTTTTTGCTTATTGGGACTTCTCCATAAATTTTGAAATGATTAACCCAGCTTGCAAGTAAGGTAAAATTAGTAATTTCGAATTTTCTTGCCACAGCTTCATACGTTAAATCAGTTGTTAAATAACATTGTACCGCATTTTCTTTCAACTCCATAGAATAATTTTTATTGACTTTGGAGTGAGCTGTAGGAAGTCCCTCTGCTCGATAATTGCGAATCCAGTGTCTAACCTGACTAGATGAACCTACGTTGTGCAGTTTAGCAAGATAGGTAGAGCCTCCCTTGCCAGATAAATAATCTTGAATAACGCGTTGTTTTAATTCTATGGAATATTTGACCATAAGAAAAGACCTCCGAAATATAGATTTGAAAAGTCTATATTTTGGGGGTCACTACAAGTAACGGTTTTTTTATTTTTCAACGCTTAAGTCTGTCAGTAAGTTAAAATTGCTATTTTTGGTAAAAATAATATTTTTCAGGTATAATAGTCAGTAATAGTCAAAGATTATTTAGAAAATGGATGAAAGAAAGGATGGAGCGATGGCAGGTCAAAAAAATACATCAGATATTATCGAAGCTTATCTGAGAAAGCTTTTAGAAGAAGCACAAGTCATTGAAATTAAACGAGCGGACTTAGCCAATCAATTTGATGTCGTGCCGAGTCAGATTAATTATGTGATAAAAACACGATTTACGGCCTCAAAAGGCTTTGATGTGGAATCAAAACGTGGTGGCGGTGGATACATCAAAATTGTGAAGTATCAATATTCTGCTCGTCATGAATTCTTAACGGCTCTTTACCAGAAGGTTCCAGCTAATCTCTCAAGTAAAGCTGCCCATGATATCGTTCAACTTCTCTTTGATGAGAAAGTACTGACAGAACGTGAGGGAAATCTACTTTTGTTAGTCATTACTGACGGAGCCATTAGTCCCTTTACTCGTGGTATAATGATGAAAAGTATAATAAACAGATTGGACCGTGACGATGAAATTTGAAAATATAAAATATACACCAACGCTTGACCGAATTTTAGAAAAAGCGGAAGAGTATGCTCACCAATATCAATATGGCACCATTGAAAGTGCTCATTTACTGGCTGCAATGGCAACGACCTCAGGTTCAATTGCATACAGCCTCCTTGCTGGAATGAATGTTGATTCTTCTGACTTACTGATTGATTTAGAGGATTTATCAAGTCATGTTAAGGTCAAACGTTCAACTTTACGTTTTTCACCTCGTGCAGAAGAAGCGATGACTGCGGCAAGTTTTTTAGCAATTCATAATAACTCAGAAGCCGTTGGAACAGAACACTTGCTTTATGCCCTACTTCAAGTAGAAGATGGATTTGGTCTTCAACTTCTGAAATTACAAAAAATCAATATTGTATCTTTGCGAAAAGAGCTTGAGAAAAGAACTGGACTCAAAGTTCCAGAAAGTAAAAAAGCTGTGACTCCAATGTCAAAACGCAAGATGGCAAAGGGAGTTGCAGAAAATTCAACGACGCCAACGTTAGACTCTGTATCCTCAGATTTAACCGAAGAAGCTCGCTTGGGTAAACTTGACCCAATGATTGGACGAGAAGCTGAAATTGACCGTTTGATTCATATTCTCAGCCGCAGAACAAAAAATAATCCTGTCTTAGTTGGAGAGCCCGGTGTTGGGAAATCAGCAATTATTGAAGGTTTGGCCCAAAGAATTGTCAATGGTCAAGTTCCAATTGGTTTGATGAATAGTCGAATTATGGCTTTGAATATGGCGACTGTTGTTGCTGGGACAAAATTTAGAGGTGAATTTGAGGATCGTTTGACAGCTATTGTTGAAGAAGTTAGCAGTGATCCAGATGTCATTATTTTCATTGATGAATTACACACAATCATCGGTGCTGGTGGCGGAATGGATTCTGTCAATGATGCCGCAAATATTTTGAAACCAGCGCTTGCTCGTGGTGATTTTCAAATGGTCGGAGCAACAACCTATCATGAATATCAAAAATATATTGAAAAAGATGAAGCTTTAGAACGCCGTTTGGCGAGAATAAATGTTGACGAGCCAAGTCCAGATGAAGCGATTGCTATTTTGCAAGGCTTACGTGAAAAATTTGAAGACTATCATCAAGTGAAATTTACTGACCAAGCCATTAAAAGTGCTGTAATGCTCAGTGTTCGTTATATGACTAGCCGAAAATTGCCTGACAAAGCCATTGATTTACTTGATGAAGCTGCAGCAGCAGTGAAAATTTCTGTCAAAAATCAACAAACAAAACGTCTTGATTTAGAAAAAGAATTAGCGGAAGCTCAAGAAGAATTATCAGAAGCTGTCATTAAACTTGATATCAAAGCGTCTCGTACAAAAGAAAAAGCAGTTGAAAAAATTGCTGACAAGATTTATAAATTCTCAGTAAAAGAAGATAAACGTCAAGAAGTTACTGACCAAGCTGTTGTTGCTGTTGCCTCAACACTGACAGGTGTTCCAATCACACAAATGACTAAGTCTGAAAGTGATCGTTTAATCAATCTTGAAAAAGAATTACATAAACGAGTTGTTGGACAAGAAGAAGCTATTTCTGCCGTTTCAAGAGCCATTCGTCGGGCACGTTCCGGTGTTGCTGACAGCCGTCGTCCAATGGGTTCTTTCATGTTCCTTGGACCAACAGGGGTCGGTAAAACCGAACTTGCTAAAGCACTGGCTGACAGTGTGTTTGGTAGTGAAGATAATATGATTCGTGTTGACATGAGTGAATTCATGGAAAAACATTCGACTTCACGCTTGATTGGAGCTCCTCCAGGGTATGTAGGTTATGATGAGGGTGGTCAATTGACAGAACGCGTTCGTAATAAACCTTATTCTGTTGTTCTTTTAGATGAAGTCGAAAAAGCTCATCCTGACGTTTTCAACATCATGTTGCAAATTCTAGATGATGGCTTTGTGACTGATACTAAAGGTCGTAAAGTTGATTTCAGAAATACAATTATTATCATGACTTCAAACTTGGGAGCGACTGCTCTTCGTGATGATAAGACAGTTGGTTTTGGCGCTAAAAATATCACAGCTGATTATTCAGCCATGAAATCAAGAATATTAGAAGAGCTTAAAAGTCATTATCGTCCTGAGTTTCTTAATCGAATTGATGAAAATATTGTTTTCCACTCATTGGAAAGTCAAAAGATTGAACAAATTGTTAAAATTATGAGTAAATCTTTGATTAAACGTCTGGCAGAACAAGATATTCATGTTAAACTCACACCGTCAGCGGTGAAATTAATTGCTGAGGTAGGTTTTGACCCAGAATATGGTGCACGTCCGCTCCGCAAGGCTCTTCAAAAAGAAGTTGAAGACCTTTTAAGTGAACAATTGCTCTCTGGTGAAATCAAAGCAGGTAATCATGTTTCAATTGGGGCATCTAATAAAAAAATTAAAATCGCTCAAATTGTTTGAGATGAAAGCTATTTCATGTTATAATTAAATTAGAAATAAAGGAAAGGACAGTTCGAAAAGATTCAGAAGTCCTGAAAATTCCAAAAGTTTAAGGGCTTCATTGAAACAAAAAGAACTGTTGAAGAGGTACTCTTATGATCAAATTTAATATCCGTGGCGAAAACGTCGAAGTGACTGATGCAATCCGCGCTTATGTTGAAGATAAAATCGGAAAACTTGATAAATATTTCAACGATGGTCATGAAGTAACAGCCTATGTTAATCTTAAAGTTTACAGCGAAAAACGAGCTAAAGTTGAAGTAACTCTTCCAGCTAAAAATGTCACTTTACGTGCAGAAGATACTTCACAAGATATGTATTCTTCAATTGATTTTGTAGAAGAAAAACTCGAACGTCAAATTCGTAAATATAAGACACGTATGAACCGTAAACCACGCAATGCTGTCCCAACAGGACAAGCTTTTGGCGATGAGTTTGCACCATTAGAAAAAGCCGATGAAGTTGCTGAGGATCACGTAGATATTGTACGTACTAAGCATGTTGCTTTAAAACCAATGGATGCCGAAGAAGCAGTGCTTCAGATGGATATGTTGGGACATGATTTCTACGTCTTTACAGATGCTGATAGTAACGGAACCCACGTCGTTTACCGTCGTACAGATGGTCGTTATGGTTTAATTGAAACAGAATAAAAAAATAAGGATAGATTTTTCTATCCTTTTTTATTAATGTTCAGATAAAAAATCAAAATGTAAGCGCAAAACCTTTTGAAGTTTAGCTTTGCGAAGATTTTCACTTGAAAAATCTTTCAAAAAATAGTAAAATCAAAGATGTATTAAGAGTGCAGACGCACTTAAAAATAATAAGGAGACTAAAATGTCAATTATTACTGATATTTATGCTCGCGAAGTCCTTGACTCACGCGGTAACCCAACACTTGAAGTTGAAGTTTACACTGAAGACGGTGCATTCGGTCGCGGTATGGTACCTTCAGGTGCTTCTACTGGTGAACATGAAGCGGTTGAACTTCGTGATGGCGACAAATCTCGCTACAACGGACTTGGTACTCAAAAAGCTGTTGACAACGTAAACAACATCATCGCTGAAGCTATCATCGGTTATGAAGTTACTGACCAACAAGCTATTGACCGTGCAATGATCGCTCTTGACGGTACTGAAAACAAAGGTAAATTGGGAGCTAACGCTATCCTTGGTGTTTCTATCGCTGCTGCTCGTGCTGCTGCTGATGAACTTGGTGTTCCACTTTACAACTACCTTGGCGGATTCAACGCTAAAGTATTGCCAACTCCAATGATGAACATCATCAATGGTGGTTCTCACTCAGACGCTCCAATCGCTTTCCAAGAATTCATGATCGTACCAGTTGGTGCACCTACATTCAAAGAAGCGCTTCGTTGGGGTGCTGAAATCTTCCACGCTCTTAAGAAAATTCTTAAAGCTCGTGGACTTGAAACAGCTGTCGGTGACGAAGGTGGATTCGCTCCTAAATTCGACGGAACTGAAGACGGTGTAGAAACTATCCTTAAAGCAATCGAAGCAGCTGGTTACAAAGCTGGTGAAGATGGCGTTATGATCGGTTTCGACTGTGCATCATCAGAATTCTACGAAAACGGTGTTTACGACTACACTAAATTCGAAGGTGAAGGCGGTAAAAAACTTTCAGCTTCTGAACAAGTTGACTACCTTGAAGAACTCGTTTCTAAATACCCAATCATCACTATTGAAGATGGTATGGACGAAAACGACTGGGATGGATGGAAAATCCTTACTGAACGTCTTGGTAAAAAAGTTCAACTCGTTGGTGACGACTTCTTCGTTACAAACACTAAATACCTTGAACGTGGTATCCGTGAAAATGCTTCAAACGCTATCTTGATCAAAGTTAACCAAATCGGTACTTTGACAGAAACTTTCGAAGCTATTGAAATGGCTAAAGAAGCTGGTTTCACAGCAATCGTTTCTCACCGTTCTGGTGAAACTGAAGATTCAACAATCTCAGATATCGCTGTTGCAACTAACGCTGGTCAAATCAAAACTGGTTCACTTTCACGTACAGACCGTATGGCTAAATACAACCAATTGCTTCGTATCGAAGACCAATTGGCTGAAGTGGCTCAATACAAAGGTCTTAAAGCATTCTACAACCTTAAAAAATAAGGTTTACCAACGAATGATTTAGATTTAATCCTTCTCTTTATTTAGAGAAGGATTATTTTTTATAAAAAATATTCTATGAAAAAACTACTAGTAAGCTAGTAGTTTTTATTTTATTTAGATTTTTGATAAGAGTCCATCTTCAATCTTATAAATACTGTCACTATTTTTAATCATTCTTTGGTCATGAGTGACCATGATTGTTGCTTTATTCTTCAAATGAGCTTCTTGTCTTAATAATTCAACAACCTGATAAGCATGCTCAGTGTCTAAACTTGCTGTTGGTTCATCCGCCAAAATTAAATTTGGTTCATTAAAGAGAGCACGAGCAATAGCTGCCCTTTGTCTTTCACCACCAGAAAGATCACTAGGATGTTTATCTTTTAAGTCTAAAATATCAAGTGATTTAAGAAGTTCAATCCCTTTTTTAGAAGTTAGTTTTTCGTGATTGATTTTATCAATAAGGAGAAATTGTTCTTCAATAGTCAAATAAGGAGTCAAATTAGAACTTTGGAGGATGAAACCTATTTCTTTAAATCTAAGTTTAGAACGTTTTTTTTCTGACAATGGTGTAAAATCTAAGCCATTGATTGAAATGTTCCCAGAAGTTGGACTTTGTAAACCACCTGCAATTGTGAGAAATGTACTTTTGCCTGAACCGGAGGGACCAATAATTGAAACAAATTCTCCTTGATTGACTGCTAAATCGATTCCTTTGAGTGCCTGAATCTCATTATGACCACTACCAAAAGATTTTTTTACATTTTCCATTTTAAGAATTGTTTTCATTTTTAACCTCCAATTGCTTTCGTTGGGTCAATTTTACGGATAGTAATGATTGAAAAAAGTGACCCAATAATTGATACGATGATGAGAATTAAAGCATAGAGCAACCAGTTTGTAAGACTAATTTCAAATGGCATTGCATCGGGTAAGATAAAGCTAGTTCCATAACTTGCTATAAAAGCAACGAAGACGCCAACTAAACTAATGATAAAGCTTTGACCAAGTAAAGAGTTCATTATTATGCGATTTGAAATTCCTTGAGCTTTCATTATGCCAAAAATCGGAACTTTTTGAAGAGTTATAACATACATAAAGACTCCAATAATCAACAGTACAATCAGAAATAAGAAGTAAATCATTGCGCTGAGTGTCATATTTTGAGCAGAATAACCTGGAATATCGTTAATTAAATCAGAAATAGACAGGACTTTATATTGATTTGAAATAGAAGAATCAATCTTAACTTTTCCAGATTTTACAACGACAGCATTAACAGAAGAAGTTGAAGTGCTTTTTTCACCAAACTTTATCTGATTCAAAGCGGAAAACGAAGTATAGATAACAGGCGAGGCAGAATAAGAAGAGGATTTTGAAATTCCGACAATTTTTATTTTAATATTATTATTTCCCACGGAAACTTCTTGACCGATTTTATATCCTTGATTTGCCAGCTTTTTTGAGATAATCATTTCTAAATGATTGTCAGTAAATTTTTTTCCCTCAAGAACTTCTGGCATGATTTTAGACTTATCAGGCAGGGCAATAATAGCAATATTGTCTCGCTCGCTCTTTGATTTGCGCATAGAAGTAGAAAACAATGATAATTCTGATCCATTTTCTATATGAATATTACTTAAATCATCAGAAGTAATTTGTGAAGCAGAAATAATATTATTTGAACTTGTTGATAAAACGACTTTTTCGGCCTTCCAATCAAGGACAGCTTGTTTAAATTGACTGGCAAGTCCTACAGATAGTCCGGACAGTATAAAGACTACATAAGCGATTAAAAAAATAATAGCTCCGATTAAGGTGTAACGAGCTTTATTATAACGTATTTCTCTTAGTGCTAAAAACATAAAATCTCCTTTCAGTTTTTTCTGTCAGTAATATAATTAAGTAAACCTTCGGTGACTAATTTGATTTCTTTATCATAATTTTCAATAAAAGTTTTCTCAGTCCAATTTTCACTGAATAATCTATAAACGAGATTATGAACAACTGATTTTAATACTTGTGAAATTGGATTATCATTTTCACTAGCTGGGACGGTTGCTGAACTTTGGGGTTTCCAATCTCTTTCAAGTTCATAAGTCCAATCTAAAAAGCGATATTTATAAAGTTTGTATTGGGGAGAATCAATTAAATTTTCAAGAAGGAGATATTTGTATTTATCTAGAGACTCTTCAATGGAATTATATTTTAATAAATTAAAAAATAAATCATGGATTTCAAGGGTTTCTTTCGAGAGGACATAGAAATAAGCATCTTTTAAATCTTCAAAATACTGATAAAAACTCCCTCTCGGAATATCAAGAGCTTTTACGATGTGCATAATTTTTGCCTCGTGAAAAGAATGAGTCTGAAATTCATTTAAACAGGCATCATATACGCGATTGCGTTTTTCGTCAGATAGACTGAAATAGGTTGATTTAGGCATTTTTTCTCCAATTCATTCAATTTATGACACTGTGTCATTTATTAAATTCTAACAAATTAATTGATTAACATCAATTATTTAATTTTTTTTTAAGCAAAAAAACTACTGACAGTTTTGTCAGTAGTTTTGATAATAAATTTGCTGATGAATAAGTGGCTGACAGTTCTGTCAGTAAAATTAGGAACACTTATTTAGCTAATTCTCTTTCAAGAGCTAATCGTTGAACTTTCATTGTTGCTGTACGAGGAATTTCATCGTAAGCCATAAGAATAGGTTCATTTAAAAATGGCAAATCAACAATTGAAGCCCACCAAGCTGACCAATCCATTTCCGCATTTTCAGCTAGAGCAAAAATAGGTTGTGGTTTACCAGATTTATCACGAATAATCACAACTTCATCTAAGAAGTCGTGTTGGTCTAACAGAAGATCTTCAATTGCCAAATTAGATTCAATTTTATCAATTAAATCAACTTGTCTGTCATGTAAAAAGAGAATTCCGTCTTCATTCATGAGACCCCAATCGCCAGTATCCCACCAGTCACCATAGACTTCTTTATTAAAACGTTCTTCTTCTTTATAGTAAGTCAAAGCTCTTCCTTTTGAGAGGAAGTGGATTCTTCCAGGCGTACCTGCAGGACATTCATTTCCATCTTCATCGGCAATACGTGCTTTGGATAATCCAGGCATACCAATCCCCATTTCACGGGCATTAGTGTCTGCTAAAGTTGATAAACGGTGCTTTTTCCAAATCATTGGGCCACATTCTGATTGTCCATAAATTTGTAGGAAGACTGGATCTTTTTGCTTAGAGGCAGAAAGAAAAGTGTGCATTGTTTCTTTATTAATTGCATCAAAAGTTGAGTGAAGGTAACGAATTGAAGCAAGAATCTCAGGTTCTTGCTTTGCAAGATTCGCTAGACGAACAAAATCGTTTGGATGTGTTTCAAAAGCATAAGGCTGATGTTTAGCAAAAAGATTGACAAGATTATCTTTTGATAAATCATTGAGGGGCATAAGGCCAAACCCAAAGGTCATTGCTGATGAAACCCCTATATTGAAACGAGAATGAACAGGAGAAATATGGAAAGCTAAAATTTCTTCCTTATCAGGCATCCAATCCATTACAGTTCTTTGAAGCACCCAACGCCAACCCATTGAATTAGCAGAGTGAGCGATTAATTTTGGTACACCAGTTGTTCCAGAAGTATGAGTGAGATAAGCAATCTCATCACTGGCCAATTGCTGACTGTCAGCAATTTGAGTAGGTTTTTCCAAAGCAAATTTACTGACAGAAAGTTTTTTAGAATCTTCAAGATTCTTCATTTCATTTACAGTTTTGTCAGTAACTTGGTCATAAATGAGCCAAGGATTGCCTAAACGTCCAGCTAAAATATCCATTGTTTCGGCAGGAAGATGATAAGAAATCATTGCTGGAACAGCGCCTAGATAAGAAACAGCAACAGCTAAAAGATAGGTATCAAAAGCACTTGATTTAAAAATAATGACTTTATCCGATTTTTTGATTCCCAACTCAGATAAGAGACTTGCCTTATCAACAATTGCTTGATGAGTCTTTTGGTAAGTCGTTTCAAGAGCTAGTTCGGGGAAAGCTCCAACAGCCTCATCAAAGATAATTGGGCTATCAGGAAACTGTTCAGCTGATTTTTTAAAGTTTAGATACAAATTTAGGGGTTCGTGTTTGAATTTCAAAAAAATCTCCTCAAGTTAATAAGTTTATTATATCACAAAGTATTCTTTAGACCAATAGTTAATGTAAATGTTTTCTTAAGTCGTAGAGAATAAAATACTCGGAAAAAAAGTCTAAAATCTGCTACAATTAAAGGGACACTAAGAGGATTCCAATCCTCTTTTATCAGGAAAAGAAGGGATAGATAGGAAAATGATTAAAAATTATGAACTATCCAACGAAAAAAAATTAATTTCAACCTCTGAAATGAAGAATTTCACCTATGTTCTCAATCCAACACGTGAAGAAATTGGGAATATTTCTGAATACTATGACTTCCCTTTTGACTATTTATCAGGAATTTTGGATGACTATGAAAATGCCCGTTTTGAAACAGATGATAATGATAATAATCTGATTCTCTTACAATATCCTGCACTTTCTAATTATGGAGAAGTGGCGACTTTTCCATATTCTTTGGTTTGGACTAAAAATGAATCGGTTATTTTAGCACTTAATCATGAGATTGATAATGGCTTAATTTTCGAGCGTGAATATGATTATAAACGCTACAAACATCAAGTTATTTTTCAAGTGATGTATCAAATGACACACACTTTCCATGATTATTTGAGAGATTTCCGAACAAGGCGTCGCAGACTTGAACAGGGAATCAAAAATTCAACAAAGAACGACCAAATTGTTGATTTGATTGCCATTCAAGCAAGTTTAATTTATTTTGAAGATGCCTTGCACAATAATATGCAAGTACTTCAGGATTTTATTGATTACTTGAGAGAAGATGATGAAGATGGTTTTGCTGAAAAGATTTATGATATTTTTGTCGAAACAGACCAAGCTTATACAGAAACCAAGATTCAGCTCAAGTTACTAGAAAATCTCCGAGATTTGTTCTCAAACATTGTCTCTAATAACTTGAACATTGTCATGAAAATCATGACATCAGCTACTTTCGTTCTAGGGATTCCTGCAGTAATTGTTGGTTTTTACGGAATGAATGTTCCAATTCCTGGTCAAAATTTTAATTGGATGGTTTGGCTTATTTTAGTTCTAGGAATTTTATTATGTGTTTGGGTCACTTGGTGGTTACATAAAAAAGATATGTTATAAAATGGAGAAAAATCTCCATTTTTTTGCTCTTTGTGAAAAAATTAATTAGTGATTGCAGATTATGAAGTTAGCAATGTTTGTTAAAACTATTTTGTGAATTATTTATGAAAACGTTTTAAAAAAGTATAACAGATATTAAAATAATTGGAACTGTATTAGTAAAGAATCTGTAATTTCTCTTGAATTCTGTTTGCTATTCTCAAACTGTATGATATAATGAAGTTGTAATTTGAAACAGAAAGAACAAAGGAGATTTCAAAATGAAAACCGAAGTTACGGAAAATATCTTTGAACAAGCTTGGGATGGTTTTAAAGGAACCAACTGGCGCGATAAAGCAAGCGTTACTCGCTTTGTACAAGAAAACTACAAACCATATGATGGTGATGAAAGCTTTCTTGCTGGGCCAACAGAACGTACACTTAAAGTAAAGAAAATTATTGAAGATACAAAAAATCACTACGAAGAAGTAGGATTTCCCTTCGATACTGACCGCGTAACCTCTATTGATAAAATCCCTGCTGGATATATCGATGCTAATGATAAAGAACTTGAACTCATCTATGGGATGCAAAATAGCGAACTTTTCCGCTTGAATTTCATGCCAAGAGGTGGACTTCGTGTTGCTGAAAAGATTTTGACAGAACACGGTCTCTCAGTTGACCCAGGCTTGCATGATGTTTTGTCACAAACAATGACTTCTGTAAATGATGGAATCTTTCGTGCTTATACTTCAGCAATTCGTAAAGCACGTCATGCTCATACTGTAACAGGTTTGCCAGATGCTTACTCTCGTGGACGTATCATTGGTGTCTATGCACGTCTTGCCCTTTACGGTGCTGATTACCTTATGAAGGAAAAAGCAAAAGAATGGGATGCAATCACTGAAATTAACGAAGAAAACATTCGTCTTAAAGAAGAAATTAATATGCAATACCAAGCTTTGCAAGAAGTTGTAAACTTTGGTGCTTTATATGGTCTTGATGTTTCACGTCCAGCTATGAACGTAAAAGAAGCAATCCAATGGGTTAACATCGCTTATATGGCAGTATGTCGTGTCATTAATGGAGCTGCAACTTCACTTGGACGTGTTCCAATCGTTCTTGATATCTTTGCAGAACGTGACCTTGCTCGTGGAACATTTACTGAACAAGAAATTCAAGAATTTGTTGATGATTTCGTTTTGAAGCTTCGTACAATGAAATTTGCTCGTGCAGCTGCTTATGATGAACTTTATTCTGGTGACCCAACATTCATCACAACATCTATGGCTGGTATGGGTAATGACGGACGTCACCGTGTCACTAAAATGGACTACCGTTTCTTGAACACACTTGATACAATCGGAAATGCTCCAGAACCAAACTTGACAGTCCTTTGGGATTCTAAACTTCCTTACTCATTCAAACGTTATTCAATGTCTATGAGCCACAAGCATTCTTCTATTCAATATGAAGGTGTTGAAACAATGGCTAAAGATGGATATGGCGAAATGTCATGTATCTCTTGTTGTGTCTCACCACTTGATCCAGAAAATGAAGAAGGACGTCATAACCTCCAATACTTTGGTGCGCGTGTAAACGTCTTGAAAGCAATGTTGACTGGTTTGAACGGTGGTTATGATGACGTTCATAAAGATTATAAAGTATTCGACATCGAACCTGTTCGTGACGAAATTCTTGACTATGATACAGTTATGGAAAACTTTGACAAATCTCTCGACTGGTTGACTGATACTTATGTTGATGCAATGAATATCATTCATTACATGACTGATAAATATAACTATGAAGCAGTTCAAATGGCCTTCTTGCCTACTAAAGTTCGTGCTAACATGGGATTTGGTATCTGTGGATTCGCAAATACAGTTGATTCACTTTCAGCAATTAAATATGCTAAAGTTAAAACATTGCGTGATGAAAATGGCTATATCTACGATTACGAAGTAGAAGGTGATTTCCCTCGTTATGGTGAAGATGATGATCGTGCTGATGATATTGCTAAACTTGTCATGAAAATGTACCATGAAAAATTAGCTTCACACAAACTTTACAAAAATGCTGAAGCTACTGTTTCACTTTTGACAATTACATCTAACGTTGCTTACTCTAAACAAACTGGTAATTCTCCAGTACATAAAGGAGTATTCCTCAATGAAGATGGTACAGTAAATAAATCTAAACTTGAATTCTTCTCACCAGGTGCTAACCCATCTAATAAAGCTAAGGGTGGTTGGTTGCAAAACCTTCGCTCATTGGCTAAGTTGGAATTCAAAGATGCAAATGATGGTATTTCATTGACTACTCAAGTTTCACCTCGTGCACTTGGTAAAACTCGTGATGAACAAGTGGATAACTTGGTTCAAATTCTTGATGGATACTTCACACCAGGTGCTTTGATTAATGGTACTGAATTTGCAGGTCAACACGTTAACTTGAACGTAATGGACCTTAAAGATGTTTACGATAAAATCATGCGTGGTGAAGATGTTATCGTTCGTATCTCTGGTTACTGTGTCAATACTAAATACCTCACACCAGAACAAAAACAAGAATTAACTGAACGTGTCTTCCATGAAGTTCTTTCAAACGATGATGAAGAAGTAATGCATACTTCAAACATCTAATTCTTAAAATTTAATGAATATTCGGTCTGTCAGTTTTACTGACAGACTTTTTTTACGAAAAAATTAATCATAATAGTTAAAAACTATTGTTTTTAGTTTAAGAAAGTTAAATTTTATGCTAAAATAGATGAATGAAAATGGTAATTGGATTGACAGGCGGAATTGCGAGTGGGAAATCAACGGTGGTTGATTTTTTGATTTCTGAGGGTTATCAAGTGATTGATGCTGACAAAGTTGTCCGTCAATTACAAGAACCTGGCGGAAAACTTTACAAGGCAATAGTAGAAACTTACGGTTTAGATTTTATTGCTGACAATGGACAGTTAAATCGTGAAAAATTAGGAGCTTTAGTTTTTTCTGATTCAAAAGAGCGCGAGAAATTATCAAACTTACAAGATGAAATTATTCGTACAGAATTATATGATAGACGTGATGACTTATTAAAAAAAATGACTGACAAGTCTGTCAGTAAAAATTTTGATTCAAAGAGTCAAGGAAAAAATCTGTCAGTAAATAAGCCAATATTTATGGATATTCCGTTATTAATTGAATACAATTATACCGGATTTGATGAAATATGGTTGGTCAGCTTACCTGAAAAAATACAATTAGAAAGACTGATGGCAAGAAATAAGTTTACGGAAGAAGAAGCTAAAAAACGAATTTCTTCACAAATGCCATTGTCAGAAAAACAAAAAGTCGCTGATGTCATTCTGGATAATTCTGGAACGATTGAAGCACTAAAAAAACAAATCCAGCGAGAACTAGCTAGGATAGAAGAACAGAAATAGAGGTGAATCGCACGAAAACAGTTAATTGGAAAAGGAATTTATTTATAACATGGATTGGCTGCTTTTTTGTAGGTTCATCATTTTCACTCGTCATGCCCTTTCTCCCCTTGTATATTCAAGGACTGGGTGTAAGCGGTGGGAATGTTGAACTTTACTCAGGGTTAGCTTTTTCTTTGCCAGCCTTAGCTTCAGGGTTAGTTGCCCCCATTTGGGGACGTCTAGCTGATGAGCATGGGCGTAAAGTGATGATGGTACGTGCCAGTATCGTCATGACCCTAACAATGGGAGGAATAGCTTTTGCCCCTAATGTTTGGTGGTTACTTGGATTACGTTTGCTAATGGGATTTTTCTCTGGCTATATCCCTAACTCAACAGCAATGATTGCTTCACAAGCTCCAAAAGATAAATCAGGCTATGCCCTTGGAACATTAGCAACAGCAATGGTTTCTGGAACACTGATTGGTCCTTCACTTGGTGGGTTATTAGCTGAGTGGTTTGGCATGGCAAATGTCTTTTTGATTGTCGGCGCTCTATTAGCCTTAGCAACTTTACTAACCATTTTCTTTGTTCATGAAAACTTTGAACCAATTGCTAAAGGTGAAATGTTATCTAGTAAAGAAATTATTAATAAAGTCAGTAACAAACAAATTCTTTTTGGATTATTAGTTACAACATTTATTATTCAAATCACCTCGCAATCCATTGAACCATTTGTGACCTTGTATATCAAAACCCTGACGACAAGCACGAACAATTTGATGTTCATTTCAGGTTTAATTGTGTCAGCAGTTGGATTGTCGGCAATGTTATCATCAAGTTTTCTAGGACGTTTAGGAGATAAATACGGTTCACATCGTTTAATTTTGATTGGACTAGTTTTTACATTTATTATTTATTTACCAATGGCCTTTGTGCAAAGCCCACTCCAACTTGGGATATTACGCTTCCTTCTTGGTTTTGGAACTGGTGCTTTGACGCCGTCAGTAAATTCGTTGCTTTCAAAAATTACTCCCAAAGAAGGTGTCAGCAGAATTTTTGCTTACGCACAAATGTGTTCTAATTTAGGAATGGTAACCGGTCCATTAGTCGGATCAGCAATTGCAGGTTATATCAGTTATCGAGCAGCAATTGTAGGGACAAGTCTTTTTGTCATTGTTAATATTATTTGGTCCTTTATTAATTTCCGAAAATATCTGCGGAAACGGAGTATTATGGAATGAGAGTAAAAATTACATTAATTTGTAGTTCTTGTGGGAACAAAAATTATATTAGTAGCAAAAATAAAGCAACCCATCCGGAAAAAGTTGAAACAATGAAGTTTTGTCCCAAAGAACGAATTGTTACACTTCATCGTGAAGGTTAGACAGCAAGAATTATCTTGCTGTTTTTTTATTTATAATAAGTTTTTACTATGTACACTTATTAAGAATTGTGATAATATTATATAATAAAGTAAACAATATTTCATTAGAGGTGTTTTATGCAAAAAAAGACATTATTTTTTCATTATAATAGCAGTTGATGGAGACAGATAAAAAATTTTAATCATAATTTTGTGGACTATTTATAAAAGAAAAAATTCAGTTTAAAAAATATATTCGGAAATACCTTATCTTTGGGTGGTAGAAACTTATAAGCACTTTGAAAATCTTTATAAATTATTCAACTCATGCTATAATAATATGAATGAGGAAAAAAAGATAATGAATTTAAATAAGAATAATTTTTTAAACTACTCTATATTGATTCCATACCTAATTCTTGCAGGAATTGGTATTGTGATGGTTTTTTCAACCACGGTTCCTGATCAGTTACAAAAAGGATTAAATCCTTATAAATTAGTAATTAACCAAACAGCATTCGAATTATTGAGTCTCATTATGATTGCAGTGATTTACCGTCTGAAACTTAGAGCCCTTAAGAATAGAAAAATGATAGGAACAATAATGGTTATTTTGATTCTGTCATTAATATTTTGTAGGATAATGCCTTCCAGTTTTGCTCTGACAGCACCCGTAAATGGAGCCAGAGGTTGGATTCATATTCCAGGAATCGGAACTGTGCAGCCAGCAGAATTTGCCAAAGTTTTTATTATCTGGTATTTAGCCTCAGTTTTTTCAACAAAACAAGAAGAAATTGAAAAACGTGATATAAATGAGATTTTTAAAGGAAAGACGCTCTTTCAAAAACTTTTTGGTGGTTGGCGATTACCCGTAGTTGCCATTTTATTGGTTGACCTTATCATGCCTGACCTAGGTAATACTTTGATTATTGCTGCAGTTGCTTTGATAATGATTGGAGCCAGCGGTATATCTTGGCGTTGGTATTCCGGCTATTCAAAATTAATTCTATCTTTGATGGCCATTTTCTTAGGATTTCTTTTCATTGTAGGTGGAAATATCATTCCAAGTTTCTTACCCATCACTTATATCAATAAACGATTTGAAGCTTTTGTTAATCCTTTTACAGACTTAGCCAATTCTGGACACCAGTTAGCTAATTCATACTATGCTATAGTTAATGGTGGTTGGACAGGGCGTGGTTTAGGAAATTCGATTCAAAAAAATGGTTTCTTACCAGAAGCTCAAACTGACTTTATCTTTCCAATTGTCGTGGAAGAATTAGGAATCATTGGCGGAATTATTATTCTAGCTATTCTCTTTTTCTTGATAAGCAGAATGTTAATTGTTGGAATTCGTGCTAAAAGTGCCTTTAACTCACTCATTATGATTGGGGTATCTGGTTTATTGTTAGTTCAAGTCTTTGTCAATGTGGGTGGAGCAATCGGAATTATTCCAGAAACAGGAGTAACCTTCCCCTTCCTATCACAAGGAGGGTCGTCCTTCCTTGTCTTATCGTTGGGAATTGCATTTGCATTAAATATTTCAGCTGATGAGAAACGAAGAGAAGTTTCTGAGCTCTCAAATCATTATAGTAGCAGTGTCCCAACTTATGAAAACGATTGACAATTGTCAGTCGTTTAAAAGTGTATAAAAGATTTTTATAATATATGAAAGAGTGAAAGGTAATGACCAATTACCTTTCCAAGCAAGCCTCATTAAGGAGTCAAAATGAAAAAACTACTCGTCGCCAATCGTGGAGAAATCGCCGTTCGTGTCTTTCGTGCCTGTAATGAACTCGGACTTTCTACTGTAGCCGTCTATGCAAGAGAAGATGAATATTCTGTTCATCGCTTTAAAGCAGATGAATCTTATCTAATCGGTCAAGGAAAAAAACCAATTGATGCCTATTTGGATATTGATGATATCATTCGTGTTGCCCTTGAATCAGGAGCAGATGCTATTCACCCAGGTTATGGCCTCTTATCTGAAAATCTCGAATTTGCTACCAAAGTTCGCGCAGCAGGTTTAGTTTTTGTGGGTCCTGAACTTCATCATTTGGATATTTTCGGTGATAAAATTAAAGCTAAAGCAGCTGCCGACGAAGCAAAAGTTCCAGGAATTCCCGGAACAAATGGAGCAGTAGATATCGAGGGCGCTTTAGAATTTGCTAAAACTTACGGTTATCCAGTTATGATTAAGGCCGCTTTAGGCGGTGGTGGTCGCGGAATGCGAGTTGCGCGTAATGATGCTGAAATGCATGATGGTTATGCTAGAGCAAAATCAGAAGCAATTGGAGCTTTTGGTTCTGGCGAAATCTATGTTGAAAAATATATTGAAAATCCAAAACATATTGAAGTCCAAATTCTTGGAGATAGTCATGGAAATATTATTCACCTCCATGAGCGTGACTGTTCAGTACAACGACGTAATCAAAAAGTCATTGAAATTGCGCCAGCCGTGGGACTTTCACTGGACTTCCGTAACGAAATATGTGAAGCAGCAGTCAAACTTTGTAAAAATGTTGGCTATGTTAATGCTGGTACAGTTGAGTTTCTTGTTAAAGATGATAAATTTTATTTCATTGAAGTAAATCCACGTGTTCAAGTTGAACATACAATTACGGAACTTATCACAGGTGTAGATATTGTCCAAGCTCAAATTTTGATTGCTCAAGGTAAAGACTTACATAGAGAAATTGGACTTCCAGCACAGTCTGAAATTCCACTTTTGGGTTCAGCAATTCAATGTCGAATCACAACAGAAGATCCACAAAATGGATTCTTGCCAGACACAGGTAAAATTGATACTTACCGTTCACCAGGTGGTTTTGGTGTACGTTTAGATGTCGGAAATGCCTATGCTGGATATGAAGTAACTCCATATTTTGATTCACTTTTAGTAAAAGTTTGTACTTTTGCCAATGAATTTAGTGACACCGTAAGAAAAATGGACCGCGTTCTCCATGAATTCCGTATTCGTGGTGTCAAAACAAATATTCCTTTCTTGATTAATGTTATTGCTAATGAAAACTTCACAAGTGGTCAAGCAACAACAACCTTTATTGATAATACACCAAGTCTGTTCAACTTCCCACACTTACGTGACCGTGGAACAAAGACGCTGCATTATTTATCAATGATTACAGTCAATGGCTTCCCAGGGATTGAAAATACTGAAAAACGTCATTTTGAAGAACCACGTCAACCCCTTCTTAATCTTGAAAAGAAAAAGACAGCCAAAAATATCTTAGATGAACAAGGGGCTGATGCTGTTGTTGATTATGTTAAAAATACAAAAGAAGTATTATTAACAGATACAACTTTACGTGATGCTCACCAATCCTTGCTTGCTACTCGCTTACGTTTACAAGATATGAAAGGAATTGCCCAAGCGATTGACCAAGGGCTACCAGAACTTTTCTCAGCTGAGATGTGGGGTGGTGCAACCTTTGATGTGGCTTATCGTTTCTTGAATGAATCACCATGGTATCGTCTGCGTAAACTACGTAAACTCATGCCAAATACCATGTTCCAAATGCTCTTCCGTGGTTCAAATGCAGTTGGTTACCAAAACTATCCAGATAATGTGATTGAAGAATTTATCCGAGTAGCGGCGCATGAAGGTATCGATGTTTTCCGTATCTTTGATAGTCTTAACTGGTTACCCCAAATGGAAAAATCCATTCAAGCCGTTCGCGATAATGGAAAAATTGCAGAAGCAACAATTTGTTATACGGGAGATATCCTAGACCCAAGCCGACCAAAATATAATATTCAATACTATAAAGACTTAGCAAAAGAATTAGAAGCAACAGGTGCTCATATCTTGGCAGTTAAAGATATGGCAGGTTTATTGAAACCTCAAGCTGCTTATCGTTTGATTTCAGAATTAAAAGATACCGTTGATTTGCCAATTCATTTGCATACACACGATACTTCAGGAAATGGAATTATTACATATTCTGGTGCAACTCAAGCAGGTGTAGACATTATTGACGTAGCAACAGCGAGTCTTGCTGGCGGAACATCTCAACCATCAATGCAATCTATTTACTATGCACTTGAACATGGTCCTCGCCATGCTTCAATTAATGTAAAAAATGCTGAACAAATTGACCATTATTGGGAAGATGTTCGTAAATATTATGCACCATTTGAAGCGGGTATTACAAGTCCTCAGACAGAAGTTTACATGCATGAAATGCCTGGTGGTCAATACACTAACCTAAAATCTCAGGCAGCAGCAGTTGGTCTTGGACATCGTTTTGATGAAATCAAACAAATGTATCGTAAAGTTAACATGATGTTTGGAGATATTATTAAAGTAACTCCTTCTTCAAAAGTAGTTGGAGATATGGCTCTCTTTATGATTCAAAATGATTTAACAGAAGAAGATGTTTATGCGCGTGGTAACGAACTTAATTTCCCAGAATCTGTAGTATCATTCTTCCGTGGAGATTTAGGACAACCAGTGGGTGGCTTCCCAGAAGAATTACAAAAAATTATCGTGAAAGATAAAGCCGTAATTACTGACCGTCCAGGCTTACACGCAGAAAAAGTTGATTTTGAAACTGTTAAAGCAGACCTAGAACAAAAAATTGGCTATGAACCAGGAGATCACGAAGTTATCTCATATATCATGTATCCACAAGTTTTCCTTGATTATCAAAAAATGCAAAGAGAATTTGGAGCAGTTACACTACTTGACACTCCTACTTTCTTACATGGAATGCGTCTCAATGAAAAAATTGAAGTACAAATTGAAAAAGGTAAAACACTCAGCATTCGTTTAGATGAAATAGGAGAACCTGACCTAGCTGGAAATCGTGTTCTCTTCTTTAACCTAAATGGTCAACGTCGAGAAGTCGTAATTAATGACCAATCTGTACAAACTCAAGTTGTGGCTAAACGCAAAGCCGAAACAGGAAATCCAAACCAAATTGGAGCTACTATGCCAGGTTCTGTTCTTGAAATTTTAGTTAAAGCTGGTGACAAAGTTCAAAAAGGTCAAGCCTTGATGGTTACTGAAGCCATGAAAATGGAAACAACTATTGAAGCACCATTTGATGGCGAAATTGTTGACCTTCATGTGGTTAAAGGTGAGGCAATTCAAACTCAAGACTTGTTAATCGAAATTAATTAATATAAATTAAACCTACCTTTTGGGTAGGTTTTTTATTTTTCTTCAAAAAAATATTTAAATTTTCAGAAAATATATAATTTTCGGAATAAAAAGTGTATAATAATGAAATAGATGGAGGCGTTTATGAATTTATTGAGTAAAGAAGAAAAAATGATTAAAAATTCACAAATTCCTAGTGAATTTTACAAAAAGTACAATGTTAAAAAAGGTTTAAGAGACATTAATGGGAAAGGAGTTTTAGCGGGTTTAACCAATATTTCGGCGATACATTCTTTTGATAAAGAAGGAAACCAAATTCCCGGTATTTTAGAGTATAGAGCTTATAATATTAAAGATATTATTAATGATTTAAGAAAAGAAAATCGTTTTGGTTTTGAAGAGATGACTTATCTATTGTTATTTGGAGAACTTCCCACGGCAAATGAACTTCAGGAATTTCAAAACCTTTTAGCCAGTAGGAGAACTCTACCAGAATTTTTTATCCGTGAAACTATTTTAACCAACCCTTCAAGTGACGTGATGAATTCGATGAGCCGTTGTATACTAGCTCTTGCTAGTTACGATGAGAAAGTTTCAGATATCTCGATTGAAAATGTTTTAGAACAATCTTTTGGACTTATTGCTGATTTTCCACTTCTTGCGATTTACAGTTACCAATCTTATGTTCATTATTTTAAAAAAGAAAGTCTTTATATCCATTATCCTGATCCAAAAATGACGACCGCTGAGAATATTTTACGAATGCTTCGCCCAGACTGCCATTACACAGAGGTAGAGGCTAAAGTATTAGATATTGCCTTGATTCTTCATATGGAACATGGTGGAGGTAACAATTCGACTTTTACGACTCATGTGGTCACCTCAAGTGGAACAGATACTTATGCTACAATTGCTGCTGCCCTCTCCAGTTTGAAAGGGCCTAAACACGGTGGAGCTAATATTAAGGCAGCAAAAATGTTGGAAAATATAAAAGAAAATATTTCTAATTATGAAGATGACGCTGAAATAGAAAAGTATCTCCATAAAATCTTAAATAAAGAAGTTTTTGATAAGCAAGGATTAATTTATGGTATTGGTCACGCCATTTATAGTGTAAGCGACCCACGATTTGAGGTTTTTAAATCCTATGTAGAGACTTTAGTAAAAGAAAAAGGATTGGAAGAGGAATTCAAATTATATGAAAAAGTTGCAAGGCTAGCTCCTAAAGTAATATCGGAAAATCGGAAAATATATAAAACAATTTGTCCAAATGTTGATTTCTACTCTGGCTTTGTCTATAGAATATTGGAAATTCCACAAGAATTATTTACTCCATTATTTGCGATTGCTAGAATTGTAGGTTGGTTAGCACATCGTATAGAAGAACTAATTAATATGAATAAGATTATCCGTCCAGCCTATGAAAGTGTCTTAGAATCAAAAAATTATATAAAGTTGGGGGAAAGATGAAAAAAATAAGTATTTCTAAAAAAATATACCATTATTATGATATCTCAGAAACTGAAAGAATTGAAGATTTTCCATATAGTTTACGAGTTCTTTTAGAAAGTTTGATTAGACAGAAAAATGACGAGAATATCAATCAGGCTCATATTCAATCCGTTAAAGACTATTTAAAAGGGGAAGTTGGTCAAGAAACAGTTTTCTTACCAAGTCGTGTTGTTCTTCAGGATTTCACAGGAGTTCCAGCTATTGTTGACCTTGCAGCAATGAGAGACGCAATGGTTGAATTAGGAAAGAATCCTGAATTAATTAACCCAGAAATTCCAGTGGATTTGGTAATTGACCATTCTGTTCAAGTGGATTTTCAAGGAAATGAAGAGGCTTTTCTGCTAAATTCAAAAAAAGAATTTGAACGTAATCGTGAACGTTACGAATTTTTAAAATGGGCAGAGCAATCTTTTGATAATTTTAGAGTAGTCCCTCCAGCAACAGGTATTATTCATCAAGTTAATATTGAATATTTAAGTGAAGTAATTACCGAAAAAAATGGCGTTTTATATCCAGATAGTGTTTTTGGTACAGATAGTCATACAACAATGATTAATGCCCTTGGTGTTCTTGGTTGGGGAGTAGGAGGAATTGAAGCAGAAGCAGTGATGCTAGGAGAGCCTAGTTCATTGACTGTTCCAGAAGTAGTAGGAGTTAGATTAATAGGTAAGTTAGGAGCATTTGCTACTGCAACAGATTTAGCTTTGACAATCACAAAAATTTTACGAGATGAAAAAGTGGTAGGAAAATTCGTTGATTTTTTTGGAGAAGGACTAAAAAATTTAAGTTTAGCAGATAGAGCGACAATTTCAAATATGGCTCCTGAGTATGGTGCCACATGTGGATATTTTCCGATTGATAATGAAACTTTGAAATATCTTCGGGCGACAAATCGTTCTGAGGAAGTGGTTGCGCGAGTAGAAACCTATGCAAAGGCAAATAAGTTATTTTATGACGAAAAACGTGAACCATACTATAATAAGACGATTAATGTTGATTTAAGTGAAGTAGCAACACGATTATCAGGTCCCTCTCGTCCCCAAGATATGCTTGAATTGTCTGAGCTAGCAAATAACTTTGAAGACTTTGCTAAAAAACAAAAACCTCTGAAAGAAGAGGATGGAAAAATTGCAATTGCCGCTATTACAAGTTGTACCAATACGAGTAATCCACATGTTATGATGATGGCGGGATTACTTGCAAAAAATGCAGTAGAACAAGGCCTTACGGTTCCTAGCTGGGTTAAAACTTCATTAGCTCCTGGTTCAAAAGTTGTTACCTCTTATTTAGAGAAAGCGGGTCTCCTTCCTTATCTTGAAACGTTGGGATTTTATGTAGTAGGATATGGCTGTACAACCTGTATAGGTAACTCAGGGCCACTTTTAAGTGAAATGGAAACAGAGATTAGAAATAAAGAACTGATTGCAACGAGTGTTTTGAGTGGCAATCGAAATTTTGAAGGTCGAATTCATCCATTAGTGAAGGCGAACTATCTAGCAAGTCCTCCATTAGTAGTTGCGTATGCTTTAGCGGGTTCTGTTCGTAAAAATTTAACAACTGTTGCTCTGGGGACTAATCTAGAAGGTGAAAAGGTATATTTGAAAGATATTCTGCCAACTTCTGATGAAGTGAATGATTTAGTGCAAAAATACGTAACAAGTGATTTATATGCTGAAAGTTATGCTAAGGTTTTTGATGAAAATACAGTCTGGAATAATATCAAAACAAAGAAAAGTGAAGTTTATGACTGGAAATCTGAATCTACCTATATTTCTAATCCACCATATTTTGAAAACTTAACTATGATAAATAAACCGATAGCTTCACTGTCAAATTTACATGTTTTAGCAAAATTTGGTGATTCTATCACAACTGACCATATTAGTCCAGCAGGGAATATTCCTTTAAAATCCCCAGCTGGGGATTATCTAAGTTCTCGAGGACTTGCTTATAAGGATTTTAATAGTTTTGGTTCAAGACGCGGAAATGATAAAGTAATGACAAGGGGAACATTTGCTAATATCCGTATCAAAAATCAGCTTGTTGCTCCTCTTGAGGGAGGTTATTCTCTATTCAATAATGAAACATTACCTATTTATGAGGTAGCTAAAAAATATAAAGAACAAGGACAAGGATTAATTGTTCTTGCTGGTAAGGATTATGGAATGGGTTCCAGTCGAGACTGGGCGGCCAAGGGAACAAAATTACTTGGAGTCAAGGCTGTAATTGCTGAGAGTTTTGAACGTATTCATCGAAGTAATCTCGTCATGATGGGTGTTCTTCCCCTACAGTTTCTAGATAATGAAAATGCCGAAACTTTAGGATTAAGTGGTTATGAAAGTTTTTCTATAGAGCTACCAGAAAATCCCAAAATTCATGAAAAAATTACTGTAAGTACTGCCGAAAAAAACTTTGAGGTTCTTTTACGCTTTGATTCTCAGGCGGATTTAGATTACTATGCTAATGACGGTATAATGCCTTATGTGATTCGGAAAAAATAAAAAAATAGGTGAAAATTATTATGAAAATTGAGATGAAAAATGGAAAATTAGTTGTGCCAGATTATCCAGCAATTGGTTATATTAGAGGAGATGGTGTTGGCGAAGATATTTTTCCTCAGGCGCAAAAAGTTTTTGATGCTGCGGTTCTAAAAATTTATGGTCAAAAAAAGAAAATAGAATGGCAAAAATTATTGGCAGGAGGAGAAGCATTTGAGACTTGTGGAGAATATCTGCCCAAAGAAACTCTCGCTCATATTAATGAAAATTTAATTGCGATAAAGGGACCACTAATGACCCCGGTCGGTGAAAGCTTTCGTTCAATTAATGTTACTTTAAGACAAAAAATGGATTTATATGCTTGCGTAAGACCAGTTGAATATTTTAAAGGGATAAAATCCCCAGTTAAGGCGCCAGAAAAAGTTGACATGACAATTTTTCGAGAAAATACAGAAGATATTTATGCAGGTATTGAATTTGCTAGTGAAACAAATGAGTCTCACAACTTATTAAAATTTTTAGAAAAAGAATTGAATGTCCATTCTATTCGCTTTCCAAAAACTTCAGCACTAGGAATAAAACCTGTTAGTCCTGAAGGAAGTAAACGACTGGTTAATGCGGCTTTTGAGTACGCTCTGAAAATGAACAAAAAAAGAGTGACCTTTGTTCATAAGGGAAATATTATGAAATTTACTGAAGGAGGATTTAGAAATTGGGCCTATGAGGTTGCTAGGGAATATCCAACTTTTACAAAACTAGAATACGATGAAATCAAAAATGAAAGAGGAAGTTTACAAGCTGAAAATGAGAAAAAAGCAGCATTAAAATCAGGAAAAATTTATGTAGATGATGTAATTGCTGACAACTTCCTCCAACAGATTATTTTAAATCCTGAAAATTTTGAAGTAATTGCCACTCTTAATTTAAATGGTGATTATATTTCAGATGCACTTGCCGCACAGGTTGGAGGAATTGGAATTGCACCAGGAGCGAATATTAATTATAAAAGCGGTCATGCTATTTTTGAAGCAACTCATGGAACAGCTCCAGATATCGCTGGAAAAAATATAGCAAATCCTTCTAGTCTAATTTTATCTGGAGTGATGATGTTTGAGTATTTAGGCTGGCAAGAGGTAGCTGAATTAATCAAAATTGCTCTTTCATTTTCATTCAGGAATGGAAATTTGACAGCTGATTTAGGTGGAAAACTTTTAACTTCAAAATTTTCCGACGTTTTAATTGATTTTATAAAAACATATTAAAAAAATAGATTGATAATCAGAAAAATAAAAAAGCCCTGAAATCAGGGCCTTTAAGATTTACATCATTATTTTAAGGAATTATTTTCCATAATTTCATCGATGAAACCATATTCCAAAGTTTCTTTGGCATCCATCCAATGGTCACGTTCGGCATCTTTGTGAATTTGTTCAAGTGAACGGTTGGAATTATCAGCAAGAATTTGTTCCAAACGTTTACGAGTTTTCAAAAGTTGCTCAGCAACAATAGCCATATCAGTTTGTTGAGTGCCTTGACCTGTACCACCCATTGGTTGGTGAATAAGATATTCAGCATTTGGCAACATGAATCGTTTGCCTTTTGTTCCGCTTGAAGCAATGATTGTTCCCATAGAGGCAGCCATTCCCATAACGATAGTTTGAACATCTGATTTGATAAAATTCATTGTATCAACAATGGCAAGACCAGCAGATACAGAACCACCAGGTGTATTTACGTAGAGATAAATATCTTTAGTGTTATCTTGTGCATCCAAGAAAAGAAGTTGAGCAATGATAGAATTTGCCATTCCATCTTCAACAGGTCCTGTCAGCATGATAATGCGGTCTTTTAAAAGTCGTGAATAAATATCATAAGCACGTTCGCCACGGCTTGATTGTTCAATAACGGTAGGTACTAAATAACCCATAGATTGAATCTCCTTTATAAATAAGATATGAATTTAATTTTAGATAAAATTGAATTCATTTGTTTATTTTTCTATATTATAACTCATTGGTCAAAAAAGGTCAAAGAATATTGTCTTTTTTTATGACTTTTCCTAAAACTTGATAAAAAAAGAGTTTAAACTTTCTTAACGCTTTCAAATTTGTTATAATTATGACATGAATACAGAACTTATTATTGCAATGATTTTTGGTCTGATTATTGGCGCGTGGCTAATGGTTGCAGGCATCTACATTTACAAAATTTATGATGAAAATCGTTATAAGAAACGATTAACAATTGAAAAATTACTTCGTGAAATTGAAGTTCGTAACACACTTAATCAAAAAGTGATTGAAATTCTTAATCGCCCAATTACTGGGAGTGATAAAGAATTAATTAATCCTCAAAGTGATGTGAAAGTTCCTTTTTACGATTATAATTTTTTGAAAAACTATACTTCAATGTATAATTTATACATTCCAACTTATTTTTTGAATACATTTTTCAAAAAGCTCTCTCACCATTTAGCTGTATTTGATGACGAGCAGGACTTGAAAAATGGGGGATACATTTTCAAAGAATCTCGTACAATTTTCGAGAATTTTTCTGTCGAAATTACTGATGATATTGAGGCAAAAAAACGAGAGTTACAAAAGGCTAAAAATGTTTATCCATCGATGTTGAAAAAACAACATTATAATATCTAATGCAGTGAAAAAAACTACTGATTTCAGTGGTTTTTTTATTGAAAAAATTTGTGAAAAAATTTTGAAAAGGTCTTTTTTTAAGTCTATAAATATGGTATAATTGTACAATCATTGATGTTTAATACTATTAGATAAATAAATATACACGAAGGAGAGACGATGATCACAATCTATACAGCACCCTCTTGTACGAGCTGTAAAAAAGCTAAAACTTGGCTTTCATATCACCACATCCCATTTAACGAAAGAAATCTCATCGCGGATCCTTTATCAACAACAGAGATTAGTCAAATTCTACAAAAATGTGACGATGGTGTTGAAGGATTAATTTCAAGTAGAAATCGCTTTGTGAAGACTTTGGGTGTTGATTTTGAAGATATTTCACTTTCACAAGCAATTAAAATTATTTCTGAAAATCCACAAATCATGCGTCGTCCAATTATTATGGATGAAAAACGTCTTCATGTTGGATATAATGAAGAAGAAATTCGCGCTTTTTTACCTCGTACAGTTCGTGTTTTAGAAAATGGTGGCGCTCGTTTGCGTTCAGCAATTTAATTCATAATTAAAATATTCATTTATTGGAATTTTTATAGACGCATTTGCGTCTTTTTTTGTTGAAAAAAAAACACTGCCAGAAAGGAACAATGGTTTTTTGTTGAGTGCATAGTAATTATTATTGGATAATAAAAGAAAATGAATTAAAAAAATATTTTATGGTTATTGTTATCCTTCAAATTCAATATCATCAAGTGTTGTGGCTGAAATAAAAATTGTGGGTAAGTATGGATCAACTGCAGAAACTGCAGCAAGTGAAAGGAGCAGTAAGCTTTTAAATTCCATGATGAACCTCCAACAAAAATGTATTTGTGAAGATATTATAACACAATTTTCTGAAAATTCAACCTTTTTGTTTTTCTTATCTGATGCTTGAGGTAATTATTTTTGAAGGAGCTTTACTTGCCATTCGTTTCCTTCTTGAATAATTCCCCTGAGTGAATTGATAAACATAACGAGCCAGGTAAAAGCTATAGCAAAAGCAATAATTTCAAAGACCGTTAATGAGAGATAGTGAATTCCCATAAAGGCAACGGCAGACAAAATTAATGCTATCAAAGCAGTCCAAGATAATTCTAAAAATTCTTTAGAAATGGTGGGAACTAACCATTTAAGAAAGATAATCATAATAAGAACAACCGCAACCAGACCAAATGCAGAATTATTATGTATAGGCATTGTCCATGATTGGGCTGGAAAAATTCCGACGAAAGCGATCAAAAATGCTATGAGAATATAAAAAATACGAATTATTTTAAATTTATAATTGTAAAGGCTACTCTTAGAAAACTCAGCAAAGAGAAAATCAGTTATGGTAAGAAGAATAAGAGCAGAAAATATTAAGGTAATATTGAACTGCCAGTGCTGTGTGGCTTCACCAGTTCCTAAGAAGCTGAAGTTATGTTGCCACCAATCTTTTTGATTGTTTGTTGCCATTGAAACAAGAATACCCCCTATGAAAGTGGTAAAGAGGAGCAAAATAAGATTAGGTAAAGTGATGGAAAGAGCTGCTGAAATAAGAAAATAAAAGATGATTCCAACAAATACTAAGACAAGAAACCCTGCAGTAAAGGGGTCAAAAGTTAGTCCGCTAAATGTTTTGCCAATTATGTACCAAAAAATGATTTGAACAGCGAAAGAAATACTTGTATAGGCTACCGATAGCGTTAAAGTTTCTCTAAAAATTTTAAATTTAGATTTGGATAAGTCACAACTTTTGCGAAGATAAGTCCATATGAAACCAAAAAAACCAAAAAGAGTTGATAGAATTATGCTCAAACTTGCAACAGAGAGGTGGCGGCTCCCCGTAAATGCGATTTGTGGATGATTGGTACTTAAAAAGATAAGCAATGCAATTATTCCAGATGCTAAACTAGGTACTATAAAATAGTGTAAAGCTAAATTTTGTTTATTGGTATGATTAATTTTCGGATTTTCTAATAATATCTGTTGATTTTCTAAACGGATTGATAGTTGGTCATTTTCTGCATAATCACTTAATTTATTATAAAGTTCTTCAGGGATTTCTAAGTAATTTTTAGTCATGATATTCTTTCTAGCTTTAAAATAATGGATAAATTCATTTTTATAATACATAATATGAATTCATACATTCTAATAATATTTTACCATTTAACTTATTAAAGGGGCTACTAGAACTTATTTGTTTTGAGAACGGAAGGCATGATTTGAGTTTTAATATAAGTATATATTGTGTTGTAGTCAAAACAATATAAAATGGATTGACTTACGATATGGATAATGTTAAAATATAATTAATTAAATAAACGACTAGGTTGGGCGCAAGCTTCAAGACATATCTCCAAGGGTGAGGAGATTGTTTTGAGGTTTGCGCTCTTTTTTGTCGTTTTTTACTAGAAAGGGATGATATGAAATTTTATCAAAAATCCAAAGAAGAATTATTACATAGTTATGATGTTAAGATAGATAGGGGACTTTCGAGTACTCAGGTTACTGATAATCGAGAAAGATATGGTGAAAATAAACTTCCAGAAGAAAAGGAAGAAAGCTATTTAAAAGTATTTTTTAAAAGTTTTAAAGAACCAATAATCATTGTTTTATTAGGGGCAGTCGCTCTATCATTTTTTAGTTCATTTTATTCATTCCAAATAGTTGGAGATAAAAAACATGGTTTAGAATCTTTATATGAAGCGATTGCTATAGCTATTTTGATTATTATAAATGCATTTTTAGGTTTTTGGCAAGAAATCAGTGCTCGTAAAAATTTAAATTCACTAAAAGAAATGAACAATCGTTTTGCATCTGTACTAAGAGATGGAGCCTTAGAAAAAATTTCATCAAATGAGCTAGTTGTTGGTGATATCGTAAAAGTTACAGTAGGTGATTTTGTGGAGGCCGATATAAGATGGTTAGAGCTTGATGAACTTCAATTAATTGAGTCTCATTTAACGGGTGAAGCTGATGCTATAATAAAAAATATAGAGGTCATTAATGAAAACGTCGAAATTGGTGATCAAACGAATATGGGATTTTCTGGCTCTATCGTTTCAAATGGACAGGGAATTGGAATAGTCGTAGCCACGGGAGAAAACACAGAACTTGGGAAAATTTCTCAGTTGATGAAAGATGAGGGAATAAAATCATCTCCATTACAAGAAACCGTAAAAAAACTTACTAAAACACTGATGAAAATATCCGCTGGGATTGTTTTATTAACTTTTGTATTTGGATTAATCAGTTCTGGAGAATTTTCAATTAACTCAATTACTTCAGTATTTTCAACCTCAATCGCTCTCGCAGTTGCCTCTATTCCAGATGCTTTACCAGTTGTTCTCTCAATAGTATTGACAATCGGTGCAGTCAAAATGTCAAAAAATAAAGGTCTGATTAAAACACTAAGTAGTGTGGAGACTTTAGGGAGTACTTCTTACATCTGTTCTGATAAAACAGGTACATTGACCCAAAATGAGATGACCGTTACAAAATTTTATGCTAATGGTCAACTGTATAATGTGGATGGTCTGGGATATCGTTCCATTGGTGAAATTCACTTGATAGCAAAAGGTGAAAAAAATATAAATTTTGCTCAATTTATGAAAAATATCGTTTTGTGTAATGATTCAAGTGTCAAAGAAGTTGAGGGGCAAGTAAAAACTTTTGGTAATCCTACAGAAGTTGCTCTTACCGTTCTTGGTAGTAAAGCCGGCTATAGCAAGAATAAGCTATTAAAAAACAACAAAATTATTAGAACTCTTCCTTTTAGTAGCAGTAGAAAAATGATGAGCGTCATTGTTCAAAATGATGAAGGATTCTACGTTTATACCAAAGGAGCACCAGATGTTTTAATGGAAAAAGCTTCGGGGATTTTGATTGGAGATATAGTTGACCAATCTGAGCAGTCAAAAGATAACTTTATTAAAGTGGTAGATGATTATGCGGATGAAGCACTAAGAACCTTGGCTGTGGCCTACAAAAAAGTTGATGAAGAAGAGGCATTATACGGAGCCACGGAAGACGTAGAAAAAGATTTTATATTAACCGGAGTTGCAGGAATAATTGATCCTCCACGAGAAGAAGTGAAAGAATCTATCAGACAACTTCATGATGCAAATATTAATGTGGTTATGATTACAGGGGATCATGAAAAAACAGCTCGTGCGATTGCCTATGATTTGGGGATTGTAAAAGAAAAAAATGCAACATTTTTAAAGGGAATTGACCTTGAAGAAATGTCAGATCAGAAGCTTTATGCAGAAGTAAAAAATGTTAATGTTTATGCAAGAGTGACACCAGAGCATAAGCAACGTATTGTTAAACAGCTCCAAAATCATCAACAAGTTGTTGCTATGACCGGAGACGGAGTAAATGATGCTCCAGCTTTAAGAGCTGCTGATATTGGAGTGGCGATGGGAATTACTGGTACAGAAGTAACTAAAGATTCTGCAGATCTCATTTTACTAGATGATAAATTTACAACGATAGAAAAATCAGTTTATAGCGGTCGTACTATCTATGCTAATATAAAAAACTTTATGAGACACGAACTGACAACAAATGTTGCTGAAGTTTTGGCCCTTGTATTAGGTTTAGTTTTATTTAGAAGTAGTGTTGGAAATGTAGCAGCAATGACTCCGACATTGACTGCTTTAATGGTTCTTTGGGTTAATATGGTGAGTGATGCGATTCCATCTTTTTCTTTGGGTTATGATGTTGCCGAAACAGATTTGATGAAAGAAAAACCACGGAACCCTAATGAATCTATTCTTGCTAACCACACGTGGTCTAGGGTTTTGATTAGGGGAACAGTTATGGGAGCGATGGTTTATCTTGGATTTCTCCTGGCTGCTCAAAATGGATTGAACGCTAGTGAAGCACAAACAGTTGCTTTTCTGACTTTAGTTTATGGACAATTATGGCATGTATTTGATGCAAGAAGTTCAAGAACATTGTTTAGACGTAATCCTTTTGGGAATATTAGACTTGTTGGAGCAGTGTTATTTGCAGGAGTTTCTTCATTTTTAGTAACAATCATTCCGTTTTTCAATAGTGTGATGGGAACTGCTCAGTTAACATTACCTGTATATCTACTTGTGATTTTTATTCCTGCTCTACCTACATTAATATTGTCAGGAATAAAAGAAGTTTTTAAAATAAAAATATGGTAAATCAATGCAAAAAAGTACTTACTTGAGTAAGTACTTTTTTGTATGTTACTAATTACAAACTGATGTTTGTTTTTGATTTCTAAATTTGCAATTTAGAGTATTACCTAATATGCTTAAAATCATCGTAAGTTCTAGTTTATAAAGGTTATATCGCTTTTTTTATTGATTGATATTTTACTTTATAGGGTTTAATAATAATCAAAAATGAATAATATGATGATATCAAGTAATTTTTGTAAGCTGTATATTACAATATTTCTTTTTGTTATGTTATACTGTGATAAATTGGTGGATTGCAATCAAAAATTAATGATTTTCGTTAATTATAAATCCATACTAAATTAAAGTTAGGAGAATAACATGATTTCGAGACAATTTAGTGATGTAAAGGAAAAATAATTGTAAATTTTGAATTGAGCGGTTTATAACCCAAATTAGAGAAAGGATTTATAGGAGCAAAATTTTTCTGCTATAAATATAAAAAAATGAAACGTAATTCATCAATAGATTTAATGAAAAGTTGTGCAATATTCTTTGTCATTTCGGTCCATTTTTTATTAAATTCGGGCTTTTATGATATGACAATTCATTCCACTTTAGCAATTTTTTGGATTGGGATAAGAACGATTTTAATTACTTGTGTGCCCTTGTTTTTAGTGGCAACTGGATTTTTAATGAATCGAAAAGAATTAAGTGCTCAATATGTTCTAGGAATAGTTCCTGTCATCATTTCATATATAGGCATATCTTTATTAGTATGGGGAGTTCTATCTCTTGTCGGAAAAGGAAGCGACTTCTCCACAGCCATAAATGGAATTTTTGATTATTCAACCGATTCTTACTCTTGGTATGTTGAAATGTATTTAGGACTTTATCTTTTTATCCCTTTATTAAATATTATCTGGAATTATAAAAAAGAAATAAAAAATTATCATTTATATATTGTCTTTATCGCAAGTTTGCTAACATTCTTACCCTCTTTATTAAATAGTTTTGGAAAAGTTATTCCAGACTATTGGCAAATTTGTTATCCCGTTAGTTATTATTTTATTGGAGCTTACCTTTATACTTATCAAAATGAAATAAAGAAAATTTCAATAGGAAAACTTGTTACAGCATTCTTAAGTGCACTTACGATTTTTACTTTGACGGACACTTTTGCAAGTTGGAATCAAGAATTTCAGTGGCTAGACCACAATGATTATTTTGGTTATCAAACAGCCATAATGACAGTATTAGTTATAGCAATCTTGTGGAGAACTCCCATTCCAAAATGGAGCGTTAGGTTGCTAAAGGCTCTATCTACCGCTACTTTGACTATCTATCTTATATCCGATTTAACGGATCAGTTTGTCTATGGATTTTTTAAGCATGAAATTCCAAACTTAAGTCAACGAGTGATAGCAGGACCGATTATTATTCCAGTAGCCTTTACTAGTGCGGCATTACTAGGAATTTTTGTGGGAAAAGTTTTAAATATCCCTTTTAAGAGAAAAAAAGAAAGAAAGGAAAATTAAAACTATGTTAATCTCAACAATGGTAGATGTTTATGTTGTTTATTATCCGATTATCTTGTCCTTCATTTGGGCAAGTGGTGCTTTTTTATCTCGGTGGAAAGAAAGAGATAAGAAAGCAATTGCTGAAACAAAAGAATTTGAAAAAATTAGTATTGTTATTTCTGCGTACAATGAAGAAGAAACGATTGAGGAAGTTTTATTATCACTACGTAATCTAAATTACCCTTCCCTAGAGATCTTTATTGTTGATGATAAGAGTAGTGACCGCACTTTAGAGAAACTTTATGAAGTAAAAAAATCTTTCGACGATTGGGAAACATTAACTATTCTTGAGCAAAAGGAAAATAAGGGAAAAGCCACGGCTTTAAATGTTGCTTTGCAACAAGTTAACAGTAAGTATATGCTTGTTATTGATGCGGACTCATATCTTTCTAAAGATGCTCTATCTTATTTATTGGCCGAATTAACTTCTAGTTCAGATATTGGGGCTGTAACTGGACGACCTATTGTTAGAAACAGAACAACTCTATTGGGGAAATTACAAACCTTAGAGTATTTAAGTGTGATTGATGCGATTAAGAGAGCACAAAGTCTTTTTCTAGGTGCAATAATGACCGTATCAGGTGTGATTGTTATGTATCGTGTAGAGGCTTTGAAAGAAATTGGGGGCTTTAATACCGAAGTGATGACGGAAGACATTGATGTCACTTGGCGACTTCATCGTAATCAATGGAAAGTCAAATATGTCCCTAAAGCCTTAAGCTATATTCTCGTTCCTGAAAATTTAAAATCTCTTTTAAAGCAACGGAGAAGATGGGCAGTTGGTGGAGTAGAAGTATTAATTTCAAATTTATCATGGGTTTTTAAAAGAGGAGAATTTAAACATCGGTTTCTTTTGATTGAAATGATTTGTAGTCATATTTGGAGTTGGTTTTTCTTAATAGAATCTTATCAGTATTTTCTCCAAATGCTGTTAAATCAAGAATTCAAAGTATCGGGTCAAATTATCGTGATTTTTGTTCTTATTTCATTTTTTGTATTCTTTTTAGGACTTAATAATGATAAATGGGAGAGTCGCTTATCCTTGACTGATAAATTAATATTTCCAGCTTATCTTGTTGCTTATTGGTTTCTAAATTTGATTAGTGCTCTTTCTGCTGAACTTGTTGTTTTAACTAATCGGACAAATAAAGGAAAATGGGAAAGTCCTGATAGAGGGGTGTAATAATGGAATTAGTAATACGTAAAAAAATGAAAAAACGACATTTTTTGGAATTCTTGGCTGTTTCACTATGTTGGCTGTTTATATTAATTGTTTTCGTTCTTTTATTAATCTCTTTGCTGGGGATATATAGTGATGGAATTATCTCTGTTTTTGTAATCATTGGGTTTCCAATAACAAATTGGGAAGATATAATTTATGATTTGTTTTGTCTTCTTTCAATATTAACGATTCCTAGTCTTTATATTTTAACGAAGGAGGCTTAGATTTATAATATGAAATTTAGTAAAAAGAATATTTTTTTGATATTGATGTTTGGTCTTATTGCTATCTTGGTGTTTATGTCCACACGTGAAACAAAAAAATATGTAAAAGATGGAAAAAAGGAGCAGCCAGATTTTGCTTATGAGAGTTTGCTTAAAGACAATGATGGAATTATTGTTCTTTGTTATCACCGTGTGTTAAAAGATACGGTGGTTACAAATTTCGCTTATTCAATTTCGCATAATTCTCAACTCCATGAATATAATGTATTCTTGCAAGATTTTGAACAGCAAATGACATTTTTAAAGAAAAATCATATTAAAGTTTTGACTAGTTCAGAACTGATAGAGAAGCTTAATAAAAAAGAGGTCATTGGCAAAGCAGTAGTGATTACTTTTGATGACATTGATAAGTCTTTACCAGAGAACGCTTATCCAATAATGAAAAAATTAGACTTACCCTTTACGCAATTCATTATCACGGGAAAAGTTGGACAAACCATTGATGGTTCACAAATGTCGACTTGGAAAGAAATAAAGAAAATGAATGAAAATCCTTTGGTTACTTCAGGACTACATACGAATGACTTACATTATCAAGAAAACTTTGAACCGATTTTATCTACTAATATTTCAAAAAAAGTAGTGCAAAAAGATTACCAGAAAAGTCAGAAAGCATTTGATGAGAAGTTAGATCAAAAAGGAAAAGTTTTTGCTTATCCTTATGGAGCACAAAATAAAGACTTAGAAGATTATATGCTACAAGATGGAATTCAAGGAATATTCACACTATCTCCAGGTGTAGTGACTAATGAAACACTATATAGTAATATTCCTAGGTTGATTGTTACGAAGGATAATTGGAAAACTATCAAACATTGGCTCTTAAGTGAAGGGACACAATAATAAGAGAAAATAAGAAGGAGATATTCATGAAGGCGAAGAATAAGTCATTTAAATTATTAATGGTTCTGAGTTTATTGATGTGCTTGGTTGGAATTAATTTATTTACAACTTCAAATGTATTTGCTGCTGACTATGGAAATAAATTTATAACGGGACATGAACTGACTGATGATTTGGGAAATCCGAAAACAGATTTTGGTATTTATGATGATGTTCAGGCTCATTGGGATTTTGATATTCCAGTGGGAAGCGTTTCTCAGGGGATACAATGAGTGTCAATGTTCCTGATTTATTAACTTTATCAAAAGATATTACTTTTGAAATAAAAGATGAAGCTGGAAATATTATCGGAACGGCGGTTGCCAATCATCTTACGGGGGTGGTAACTGTTACTTTTTTAAAACTTGTTGAAAATGCAATTTCAGACATTAAAGGTTCATTTTCCGTTTGGGTTAATTGGGATGAACAAAAAGTAGAGGAAGACACAAGGGTAGTAGTTGATTGGAAAGATGGAGGAACAACAGAGGTTAACATTGGTCCGGCAACAGGACCGGATAAAGATGAGGTACTTTATAAATGGGGATGGGTTGACGAGAATGATTCAACCTTAATTCATTGGCAGGTTCGGATCAATTATGCTAAAGAAAATATCCAGAAAGCTATTTATACTGATATTATTGGTGGGAATCAGAATTTAGTTTCTGGTTCGATTTCGGTAGCTAATGTGACTTATAGTAGTGATGGAGAGAATTATAATGTTGATAGCTATTATCCTCAAGCTAGTATTTTAGAAAATGGCGTGAACGGATTTACCGTGAATTTAGGTGATATTTCAAATACGATTATTATCGATTATTCAACGAGGGCAACGGATGGAGGGCTTTCTCAACAGTATGAAAATAGAGGAGAATTGACGGGAGAAAATATTGAAAAACAGGTAGTAGAAGTTCATACTCCTAACAATGGTGGAAATGGAAATGCAAGTATGAAACTTTCTATTTCTGGAGAGAAAACTTGGATTGATGACAATAATGCACGTGGTTTAAGACCAAGTTTTATTAGTATTGAGTTATATCGGAATGGAGAGAAAGTTGATTCACGAGATGTGACGGCTAAAGAAAATTGGAAATATTCGTTTACCAATTTGGATAAGTATGATGAAAGTGGGAAACTTTACGATTATGATGTAAAAGAGGTGTCTGTTAGTAATTACACGAGTCAACAAGAGGGGTATAATTTTATAAATACAATCATCCCTGTTAAAGAAGAAACTCCTTAAAAACCCGACCAATCAATTACTACTCCTAGTTCATCCTCACAAGTAATGTCGGTTTCGTCTTCTTCAATGGAATCAGAAACATCTGAAGAGTTTCCTAAAACGGGAGATAGCCCAAGGAATTTTTTCAAAGTGTTGGGAATACTTCTATTGATTTCTGGGGGTCTTGGAATGATTTATATTAGGAGAAAATCAAAAATTTAATTATCTGAGATGATGTAAAAGAAAAGGAGTTATAAATTATTTGAAACTCCTTTTTATATATTGTAGGCTCTCAACTTTTATGAAAGTGTTGAAGACTTTTTATTTTTATATACAGTAATCGCAATTTGACATAAACATCCGATGATAAAGCCTAAAACCGCTGGAAGAATCCAACCCATTCCTAGGGAGAAAAAGGGTAGAAAGTCTTTAGCAAAATTAATTATTACTGATATGAAAGTAATTGTGTGAAGACTGGCTGGAAGAGCATTGAGTCCGTCGATAATAGCCGCTAAAAGTGTAAAAGCTGTTGTTATCTGATAGACAAGTCTAGAATGTTTAAAAAGCGGACTTAATAAAGCCAATAAAATAAGGATAATGGCTAAGGGATATAAAAACATGAGGACTGGAACCGAAAGTTCTATAATTTTTGTCAAACCGATATTTGCAAAGATGCAAGGAAGAATACTTACGATGAGGAGATAAAAACGATATTCTTTTTTAGAAAATAATTCGACAAAGGTTTCAGAAAAGGCAGACATTAAGCCAACGGCTGTTTTTAAGCAAGCGATGATGACAATGAGTGCTAAGATAATCATGCCGAAATTTCCTAAGTAGTGGTTGGAAATTTGAGCGAGAGCAATTCCACCATTTTCACTAATAGCAAATTGCCCAAGACTCATAGCACCTAGGTAAGAAAGGCAGGTGTAAATGATAGCCATTAGTCCTACACTGATAAGGCCAGCTTTTATGGTTTCTTTTGCAATAATTTTAGGATTTTTTACGCCACGTTGGCGAATAGTTGTGATGATAATGATGCCAAAAGCTAAGGCGGCCAAGGCATCAAGAGTATTGTAACCTTGTGTGAAACCTGTCAAAATAGGAGATGCTTGATAGGCTTTACCAATTTCTGCTTGCCTAACTTTTCCTAATGGATGAGTGAAAGCAATGACCAAAATAATACCTAACAAAACCAAAAAGAGGGGATTTAAAAATTTTCCGATATAATCTAAGAGTTTTGTTGGCTTTCTAGACAGAAACCAGGCGGTTCCAAAGAAAAGGATACTAAAAAGAGCCAATAGTGGAGCTTGGAGTTCATGACTTAAAAAAGGTGAAATTCCAATTTCAAAAGAAGTGGTTGCTAAACGAGGAAGAGCGAAAAAGGGGCCAATAACGAGATAAAGTAAAATTGTAAAAATATAAGCATAAATACGATTGACTCGGGAAGCTAACTCAAAAACCCCGTTACTTTGAGAAATTCCCAGGGCGATAATTCCTAAAAAAGGAAAGCCGACTGCTGTAATTAAAAAACCAAAATTTGCTTGTGAAATAGCGGCTCCGGCCTCTTGACCCATATGTATTGGAAAAATTAAATTTCCAGCACCAAAGAAAAGTCCGAATAACATTGACCCTATAAAGAGGTAATCTTTACCAGCTAATTTTTCCTCCATAAATACTCCTTATAATTGATTTGTTTGATAGATAAAATAATGAATTATTATAGCAAAAAAATTGTGAATTTACAACACAATTTTATAGAAACCATGACGATTGATTTTATTAAGCCTTTTAAATTACCAAGTAAATTCAGAGTTAAAGTAAAGTTTGAAGAAAATTTTTTCTCTTGCTTAATTTAGAATACATAAAAAAGACCCCGCTAAAAGGTCTTTTATATTTAAAGATTAGCTTATTTCAAAACATCAGTTAATTCTTCTTTGTGTTCTCTGAAATATTTGACGGCATAAGGGCAAGTGGCTCCTAATTTTAATTGTTCGCGTCTTGCTTTTTGGATTCCGGCAAGAACTAATTTTTCGGCTAGGCCTTGACCGCGATAGTCAAGTGAAACGCCAGTATGAGTGATTATTATTGAATTATTCATAGGCATATAGGCCATTTCGCCAATGACTTCTCCTTTATCTGACAGAAGTTCAAATAGATTTTCTCTTTCAATAATTTTCATTAGTTTTTTTCCTTCGCCAAATATTTTAGTGCTCCGGATGGGCATCTATTGATTACTGATTGATTGGAAGCGACATCGCCATTATCGGGGATAATCCAAGGCTTACGGCCAACTTCAAATACTAAAGGATTTCCTCTAACACATTCACCTGCATGTTCACAAATTGCTACATTGTAATAAATATCCATGTTTTCACCACGATACTTACGATAATTATTTTTCAATAGTTGTTCTTCATTCGCAGCTTCGCCAAATAATTTTGAATTATCCATTTTCTTCCTCCTGTTTACGATTGTATTTTTTTTATATGACATTTGTCAAGCTGCTTTATCAGAATGATATCTATAGAAAGCATTAAAAATAATATAGGGGTCTAGGAAGAGATGAAAGAGATATACAGATATGTTATAATATAAATGCTTATTGACTTTTTTGTCTTGGAAAAAAACGAAAATATGTTTTAGGGTTGATTAAATAAAAGTAAAATTAATTAATCAATGACAGATTAATAAAAAAGAGAAAAAACTCTAGTAATAAATTGGAAAATTTTTTGCTTAAGAAATTACGGAGAAGGAATTTCAAATAAGATAATGGAAATTTTTGATACACATACTCATCTAAATACTAGTGAATTTGAAGGACGAATTCAAGATGAATTAGTCCAAGCTCAAACATTTGGAGTGACAAGAATTAATAATGTTGGAAGTAATTATGAATCAAATGATGCAGCACTTTTGTTGGCTGAGAAATTTGAAGAATGCTACGCAACAATTGGCTGGCATCCTGATGATGCTGCTGAATTTGATGACCAAGCTGAAAATTATTTACTGACCAAGCTGTCAGCAAAAAAAGTTATTGCTCTTGGAGAAATTGGTTTGGATTATCACTGGATGGTCCGTCCGAAAGAAGAACAAGAACGAGTTTTTAGAAGACAAATTCAGATTTCTAAGGAAATGGGTCTGCCTTTTCAAGTACATACACGTGATGCTCTTGATGATACTTATGAAATTATTAAATCAGAAGGCGTTGGTCCTGCTGGTGCGATTATGCATTCGTTTTCTGGGACAGCCGATGAGGCACTCAAATTTGTAGAGCTTGGAATGATGATTTCTTTTTCAGGTGTAGTCACTTTTAAGAAGGCTCTTGATGTTCAGGAGGCTGCGGCTACAGTTCCTTTGGATAAAATTTTAGTGGAAACTGATGCGCCTTATTTAACACCAATGCCATATCGTGGAAAAGAAAATAGACCAGCTTACACAAAATTTATTGTTGAGAAAATTGCTGAATTACGTGAAATTTCTGCTGATGAAGTGGCTAAAGCGACAACAGAAAATGCTTTGAGGATTTTTGGTTTGAAAAAATAAATTTGTATTTATTTTGATTTGGATAGGAGCTATTTTTATGAAAATTATGATTATTGGTAGTTCAGGAAGTGGTAAATCAACTTTTGCAAGAGAAATAGGAAAAATTACAAGTTATCCTATTTTGCATTTAGATAAGGTTTTTCATAAATATCCAAGTGAAATTGCCAGAGAAAAGTTACGTGAGGCGACAAGAATTTTTATTTTTCAAAATGAGAATGTGATTATTGATGGAAATTACGGTTCAACTTTAGATGAGCGATTACCTTTTGCTGATGAAGTAATCTGGTTGAAGACGCCCCGTTTAAAAACAACGTTTCGGGTGATTAAGCGCTCGATTAAGAGTCGTGTTTTTGGTAAAAATCGTCCAGATATTGCTGAAGAGTTTAAAGAAAAATGGGACAAAGAATATCTGGAATTTTTGAAATTTGTTTGGACCTTTCCTGAAAAAGAGTTTCCACAGATTGAGCAAAAAATAAAAGAATTTAATGTTGAAAGTAAAGTGATTATCCTTAAAAATCGAAAAGATAAAGAGAAATATTTAGCAAATTATGGTAGAAAAGCAAAAAATTAATGAAGTAATTGTGGTAGAGGGACGAGATGACACAGCGAATCTTAAGCGTTATTTTGACTGTGAGACCTATGAAACAGGAGGCTCATCTATTGATGACAGAGATTTAGAACGACTAAAGAGGTTAGAAGATAAGCGAGGAATTATTGTTTTTACTGATCCAGATTTCCAAGGAGAAAGAATTCGTAAAATCATAATGCAAGCCGTTCCAAATGCTAAACATGCGTTTTTAAATCGTGATGAGGCAAGACCTAAAGGAAAAGGTTCTTTAGGAGTTGAGCATGCAAATTTTGAAGCACTGAATCAGGCTTTGGCAGAAGTATTTGGTGGAGAAAAAGTTACTGATGAATTTGGAAGTGCTAAAACGCAAGAACCATCCTCTGACAGAAGTTCTGTCAGTAAAAAAGAATTACTGACAGAACTGACACAAACTGATTTAATGAGCTTTGGCTTAGTTATGGCCGCTGACAGTAGAAAACGTCGAGAATTTCTTTGTGAGCAACTCAGAATTGGTTATGCGAATGGAAAACAAATTAAGAAACGACTTAACATGTTTAAAATTACAAAAGAACAAATTGAAAATGTAATGAAGAATTACTGACAGAAGATAAATGTCGCTGATAGAATACATCAATGGTTTCTGTCAGTAAAATTTACTGACAGAAACTTAATATCAGTTTTAAAATACATAAAAAGTAAAAGAAAGAAAAAATGACAGAAAACAACATAGACCGCATTTCCAATATTATCCGTACTCAGGACATTTTACGTCGCCATGATTTTAATTTTAAAAAAAAATTTGGACAAAATTTCCTGACAGACCATAATATTCTGACAAAAATCACTCAAACTGCTGAACTTTCAAAAGAAGTAAATGTCATTGAAATTGGTCCAGGTATTGGTTCTTTGACCCAATATTTATTGGAAGAAGCAGCTGAAGTGATGGCTTTTGAAATTGACAAATCTTTGATTCCAATTTTAGAAGAAACGATGGCACCTTACGATAATTTTACCTTGGTTTCGGCAGATATTTTGAAAGTTGATTTACTTTCAGAAATTCAAAAATTTAAAAATCCAAATTTACCAATCAAAGTGGTTGCGAATTTACCTTATTACATCACAACACCGATTTTGATGCATTTGATTGAAAGCAAAATTCCATTTTCAGAATTTGTGGTGATGATGCAAAAAGAAGTGGCAGACCGAATTGCTGCAAGTCCTAAAACGAAAGCTTACGGCTCATTATCAATTGCTGTTCAATATTATATGGAAGCTAGTGTAGCCTTTATCGTACCTCGAACTGTCTTTATTCCAGCACCAAATGTTGATTCAGCTATTTTGAAAATGGTTCGTCGTGAAGCACCATTGGTTGAAGTAGAAGATGAAGAATGGTTCTTTAAAACGATGCACAGCAGTTTTGTTCATCGTCGTAAAACATTGATGAATAATTTACAAGCAGCTTTTGGTAAAGAAAGTAAACCTGAAATTGAAAAATTATTGGCACAAGCAGAAATATCGCCAACAATTCGTGGTGAAGCCTTATCTATTGAAGAATTTGCTAAATTAGCTGATGCTCTACTTCCGCTTAAAAAATAAATTAAAAGGAAACGTTAACTCATGTTAGCGTTTTTGTGTTATCATGTAAGAAAATGAAGAAATATTTTAAAGTTTAATTCTTAATTTAAAGGAGAATAAAATGAGAATTGAAAAATTAAAAGCAAAAATGCTGACAGAAAATATTGATAGTTTATTGATTACTGATATGAAGAATATCTTTTATCTGACAGGATTTTCTGGAACCGCGGGCACAGTTTTTTTGACAGCGAAGCGAAATATTTTTATGACAGACAGCCGTTATAGTGAAATGGCGCGTGGATTGATTAGTGATTTTGAAATTATCGAAACAAGAGATCCAATAAGTTTACTGACAGACCTGTCAGCAAGTGAATCAATTAAAAATATAGCTTTTGAAGAAACAGTTGACTATGCTTTCTTTAAAAGACTCTCTGACGCCACTCCAGGATTAGAACTTTTAGCCACAAGTAATTTTGTTTTGGAATTGCGCCAATTTAAAGATGACACAGAGATTGATTTGATAAAAAAAGCCTGTGCAATTGCTGATGAAGCATTTATGTCAGCTTTAAAATTCATTGAGCCGGGCCGAACTGAAATTGAAGTTGCTAATTTTCTTGATTTCAAAATGCGTGATTTAGAGGCGAGCGGAATTTCTTTTGAAACCATTGTTGCCTCAGGCAAGAGAAGTAGCTTGCCTCATGGCGTTGCGACCAGTAAAATGATTCAATTTGGCGACCCAGTGACCATTGATTTTGGTTGTTATTATGAACATTATGCTAGCGATATGACCAGAACAATTTTCGTGGGTTCTGTAGACGACAAGATGCGAACAATTTATGAAACCGTGCGTAAGGCTAATGAAGCACTTATCAAAGAAGTCAAAGCGGGAATGACTTATGCTGAATATGATAAGGTTCCGCGTACCGTCATTGAAGAAGCCAATTTTGGTCAGTATTTTACGCATGGAATTGGACATGGACTTGGTTTAGATGTTCATGAAATTCCTTATTTTAATCAATCAATGACAGAAAATCACTTGGAAGCTGGGATGGTTATTACAGATGAGCCAGGAATTTATATTCCTGAATTTGGTGGAGTCAGAATTGAAGATGACTTATTAGTGACAGAAAATGGCTGTGAAGTCTTAACAAAAGCCCCAAAAGAGCTTATCGTTATTTGAAAAAAGCAATAACTTGTGATAAAATAAGATGTTAAATCCTGTCATTTCACTTCTTTTGTGTACAGAAAAATTGCTGACAAAAGAAAAATGACAGAATATCTAAATTTATAAATACTAGGAGAAACATAAACATGGTTTTAGCAAAAGACCTTAAATCAGGCATGACATTTTTGAATGGGGAAAAACTTCTCCGCGTTATGGAAGCAAGTCATCACAAACCAGGTAAAGGGAATACAATCATGCGTATGAAACTTAAAGACGTACGCTCAGGTTCAACTTTTGATGACACTTACCGTCCTGAAGATAAGTTTGAACAAGCTGTTATTGAAACTGTAACAGCACAATACCTCTACTCAATGGATGGTATTGCTAATTTCATGAACAATGAAACTTACGAACAATATGAAATTCCAGTAGAACAAGTTAAAGATGAACTTCTTTATGTTCTTGAAAATACAGATGTTAAAATTCAATTCTACGGTACAGAAGTAATTGGTATTCAACTTCCAACAACAGTTGTTCTTGAAGTTACTGAAACACAACCATCTATTAAAGGTGCAACAGTAACAGGTTCTGGTAAACCAGCAACTATGGAAACTGGTCTTGTTGTTAACGTTCCTGATTTCGTTGAAGCTGGGACAAAACTTGAAATCAACACACAAACAGGTGAATACTTGAAACGTGCTTAATTAAGTACGATTACTGAAAAAAGTTACTGACAGCCTTTTGTCAGTAACTTTATGAAGTTTAAAGACTTCGTCAGTAAAGAAAATTCATTTTGTAAGTGAAATTTTTCCAATTGGAAAAATTTGCAAAGACAAAAGGAGAAATCAAAATGGCAGAAAAAACTGTACATTCTGAAGAACTTGGGGATATCGTCATTGCCCCTGAAGTTCTTGAAGTAATTATCGGTATTACAACAGCCAAAATCGATGGGGTACACGCCCTTCGTAACAAACGTTTTTCAGACCGCCTTGGTAAGAAAAATGAAGGCCGTGGTGTTTATATTGACTCAAAAGACGATAAAGTAGCTGTTGATATCTATGTGTACCTTACTTACGGTGTAAGCCTACCAGCCGTTGCTACAAAAATCCAAAAAGAAGTGAAAGAAGCAGTTGCCCAAGCTACTGAGATTATTGTTGATGAAGTCAATATCCACGTTGTCGGAATTATGACTGAAAAACAACCAAAACCAGCGCTTGAAGACTTGTTTGATGAGGGATTTTTTGATGCCTAAGACGCTCACTCAACACCAGATTCGTCAACGAGCGGTCCAGGTCTTATTTTCTTATGCTGTCCAAAAAGAAATGGCAACAAATGTCGTAAGCTCTTTTAGAGAAAACGTTGAAAAATTAGAAGAAGAACTTTCTCAAACTGTTCGTTTTGACGTTGATTTTCGTGATGAACGAATTACTGTTCGTAAATTTCCAAAAGGACTTTCTCAACCTTTAGAAGCCATTTATGAAATTTATGAAATTCTTGGACTTAAAGATATCGAGAAAACAACGGTTGCTAAAGCTCTTGCTTTCATGCGAGATTTTGGTGGTTACGCTAAGAAAATGAATGAATATGAAGCAACAAATTTATTTGTTGGTGTCATGGTAAATTTGAAATTGATTCGTTTGTTCCAAATTGAACTTGATGAAGAACCTGTTGCTCCAAAAGTTCTAGAATTTTTCAAAAATCTTCCAGAAAATGCGACAGCTGAACAATCTCTTGAAACTTTCCAAAAAACCTTCTCATTCCTTCATGAAAATGTTCTTGAAAAATATACAAGTGATTTATTCACTCCAAGCACTTTAAAAGAAGAACTTGATGAACAATTAGCACAAGCAGAAAATAATGCTCAATCACAATTGTCAGAGCTTTTGAAAAATACAAAACGCTTTGTTCTCAATTATGACAATGATCGTCCAGAAGATCTTGAAGCTCCTGAATACTTTACACAACTTGTTGATGGAGTTTTAGATAAAAAAGAAGATTTGGAAGCAAATATTTCTAAATATTTGACAAAAACTTGGTCATTTTCACGTTTGACTCTTGTTGAACAAGCAATCCTTCAAGTTTCTAGTTATGAAATATTATATACAGAAACACCTGATGTTGTTGCGGTCAATGAAGCAGTTGAGCTTTCAAAAGACTTTAGTGATGAAAAATCAAGCCGATTCATTAATGGTGTATTAACTAACTTCTTAAAATAAAATTAATAAAAAAGTTACCGATAATTTTATCTGTAGCTTTTTTTTTATTACGTTTTTCTAGCTTTTGTAATTAATGAGTTATCTTATTTAACATTACTTATTAATTTTCTGAAAAATCACACTAAATATTGGTATATTTTTTTTAAAAGATATATAATAAAAGAAAACGTTTTCTTTTGCGATTCTACACTATTTTTAGAGAATTAAGGAGTAAAAATGCTCACCAATAATTTTTCAATTGAACCTTACGGAAAAAAAGCTTACCATACAGGGATAGCAGTTCCAGTTTTTTCACTAAGAACTGAAAACTCAAGTGGGGTAGGGCAATTTTCAGATTTGAAAGAGTTAGCCGATTTTGCCCACCGTTCTGGGATGGACATCATTCAATTATTACCAATTAATGATACCAGTACTTTTATGGACTGGCGTGATTCATATCCTTATCGTGCCATTTCTGTTTTTGCATTGCATCCAATTTATTTAGATATTCACATCTTTTGGGATTCTTACACAAAAATTCAACAAGAAAAGCTTCTCATCGCGGAATTAGAATTAAATGCTTTAGAAAAAATAGATTATGAAAAAGCATTAGCCTTAAAATGGGAATATGCTGAAATTATTTATCAAAACTCAGCTCATAAATTTAAAGCAAGCAAAGATTATCAGCAATTTTATCAGCAAAATGAGGATTGGTTAAAGGCCTATGCGGCATTTTCGTATTTAAGAGATATCAATCAAAGTGCTAATTTTATGAATTGGGGAAAGTATGCCACTTATAGTGAAGATTTCTTTGAAAAGTTAACTTCAGAAAGTAATCAATTGGATTTGTATATCTTTGTGCAATACCTTTTGCATTATCAACTTTCAGAAGCCGTTGACTATTGTCATCAATTAGGAATTGCACTAAAAGGAGATATCGCAATTGGAATTGCTCATGATTCCGTAGACGCTTGGACTCATCCAGAACTTTTTCATCTTGATAAACAAGCTGGCGCTCCTCCTGATATTTTTGCTGTAAATGGACAAAATTGGGGCTTTCCAACCTACAATTGGAAAAAAATGGCCGAAGATGGTTATGCATGGTGGAAAAAACGGTTAACAGCCATGTCTAATTATTTTGATGCTTATCGGCTGGACCATATTCTTGGTTTCTTTAGAATATGGCAGATGCCAGAGGATTCCGTAAGAGGTTTATTGGGCCAATTTTCACCAGCTATTGCCTTGTCAGCAGAAGAAATTGAAAATAGCTATGGTATTCCATTAAGGCAATGGGGCCTCGAGCGGTTTATTAATCCTTTCATCAAGGATTGGGTAATTGATGAAATTTTTGGCCGAGATAATCGAGATTGGATTATTCAAACATTTCTGGATTATATAGGTAATGGAAATTATACATTTCAAAATGAGTATAATAACCAGAAAAAAGTAGAAAAAGCTCAATTAGAAGATTGGGTGCGAGAAGGACTTTATAAATTACATGAAAATATAATATTATTAAAAGATGATGAGAATCCAGAGAAATATCATCCACGTATTTCTTTAATACAAACAATCAGCTTTCGAGAATTTGGTGATGACTATAAAGGACGGCTTGAAAAACTTTATAATGACTATTTTTATGGAAGGAATTATGAATTTTGGAAAGAAAAGGCCTATGAAAAATTACCAGTTTTAAAAGATGCTACGAATATGTTGGCTTGTGGTGAAGATTTAGGAATGGTTCCCGCCAATGTACCAGATGTCATGAATCATCTTAATATTCTACGTTTGATAATTGAGAGAATGCCTTCAGATAATCGATTTGTCAGTCCTTTAAACGAAGTTCCCTATTTATCGGTCCTAACGACTTCAAGTCACGATACAAGTCCACTAAGAGCTTGGTGGGAAGAAAATCATGAGGAAATTCAACGTTACTACAATGAAGTCATGGGTTGGTATGGCGAAGCTCCTTATTATGCAAGTGCAGAAATTATCCAAGAGATAGTTAAAAGGCATTTAAACTCCAATGCGATGATAGTTATCTTACCTATTCAAGATTGGTTAGCAATGAGTGAACAATTGCGAAAAGAAGATGCAAAATCCGAACAAATTAATATTCCAGCAAATCCATACCATTACTGGAATTACCGATTGCATTGTCAACTTGAAACATTGATTGATAATCAGGATTGGACTGAATTTTTAAAGAAATTTATCAAAGAAAGTAAAAGAGCCTATTAAATTTCAAAGTAAATCATTTTGAATTAGAAAGTATAAATTATAAAATAATAATAAATATGTAAAAAAACAAAAATTTTGTGAAAAAAATGGAGGTTTCATTATGGCAATTGAAATGCTTGGTCTTATTCTTGCTGGTGGTCAAGGGACGCGTTTAGGTAAATTGACAAAAGATGTTGCAAAACCTGCTGTTCCTTTTGGAGGTCGTTATCGTATCATTGATTTTGCCTTATCAAATTGTGCAAATTCCAATGTAAAAAATGTTGGCGTCATTACTCAGTATCAACCTTTAACTCTAAATGCTCATATTGGAAATGGAGCACCATGGGGGTTAAATGGAATCAATAGTGGAGTCACTATTCTCCAACCCTATTCTTCACAAGAAGGTTCTAAATGGTTTGAAGGAACCTCTCACGCTGTTTATCAAAATATCTCTTATATTGACCAGCAAAATCCAGAATATGTTCTCATTCTCTCGGGAGATCATATTTATAAAATGGATTATGAAGCCATGTTAGAAAGCCATAAAGAACGTGAAGCTAGTTTAACAGTTTCGGTGATGGAAGTTCCGCTTGAAGAAGCAAGCCGTTTTGGAATCATGAATACCGATGATAATGACCGAATTATTGAATTTGAAGAAAAACCTAAAGAACCAAAATCAAACCTTGCTTCAATGGGAATCTATATTTTCAATTGGAAAAGGCTTCGCGAAGTTCTTGTGAACGGTTACTCGAAAGGAAATCCAATGGAAGATTTCGGTGGGGATGTTATCCCGGCTTATATTGAAGCTGGAGAAAATGTGTTTGCTTACCGCTTTAAGGGATATTGGAAAGACGTTGGGACCATTGATTCTCTTCATCAATCCAGTATGGAATTTCTTGATTTAAATAATGAATTAAATATTACAGATAAATCTTGGCGAATTTATTCACATAATGATATTTCAGCTCCACAGTTTATCACAGAAAAATCCAATGTAAAAAATGCACTTGTTGGTGATGGCTGTTACGTTGATGGAACAGTTCTTCATTCAATCCTTTCACAGAATGTCCATGTTCAAGAAGGAACAGTGATTGAGGACAGTTTCATTATGTCTGGGACATTTATTGGGGAAAACGTTACAATCAAAAATGCAATCATTGGTGAAAATGCAAAAATTGGTGATAATGTAGAAATAATCGGTGAAAATGAAGTCGCAGTGATTGGTCACGGAGAAATTAAAGGAGAAAATAAAAATGAACAATAGTAATAAAATGGCAGCAATCCTCTCAAATATTTCTTCAAGCAAACACTTAAGCCCCTTAACAGAGGTTCGTCCGATTGCTACTCTTCCTTTTGATTGTAAATATCGTTTGATTGATTTTCCATTGTCATCATTATCAAATGCCCATGTAGATAATATTTTTATGACCTTTAATGAAGGAGAAACGCAATCTGTTTTTGACCATCTAGGTTCAGGTGGCGAATGGGGCTTGGATGGCTTTAATAGTCGTTACTTTGTCTATATTCAACAAGATTTTGACCGTTTAAGGGAACAAGGTAAGGATTATTTTGCTCAACAGTTAAATTTTTTGCGTAAATCTAAAGCACCATATACAGTTCTTTTGGGCAGTAAATTTATTTGTAATGTCGATTTAACGGCTGTTCTTAAAATACATAAATTGGCAGGTAAGGAAATAACCACCGTTTATAAAAAAGTTTCTCCAGATTTAGCAAGTGAATATGATACAATTCTTCGTTTTGATGAATCAGGGAAAATGAGTAACTGTTATGTTAATCAATTAGAAAATCCCCAAGAAAAAGAAGCCCTTTGTTTGAATCTCTTTATCGTGAACACCGATTGGTTGATTAATTTTATAAAAGAGATGCAAGATATAGGAGAATTGACTTCAATTGCCCGTCTCATTCGTGTTTATATGAAGAACTATGATGTGAATACTTATGAATACACAGGTTATATGAGTAATATCACTAATATTAAGTCATTTTATGATGCCAATATGGTCATGCTCGACCCCCAAAATTTTACCTCTCTTTTATATAGTAGCCAACCTGTTTATACTAAGATTAAGAATGAAGTTCCCACTTATTTTTCTGAGAATAGTAAAGTGGAGAATAGTCAATTAGGTTCTGGTTGTATTATCAATGGTAAAGTAAAAAATTCTCTCATTTCTCGTGGAGTTAAGATTCAAGATGATGCCTTAATTGAAGAATCATTAGTTTTTACCAACTCTGAAGTTAAAAGTGGCGCTCAAGTTAAATTTGCCATCATTGATAAAGGAGTGGTTGTCGAAAATAATGTCAAAATTATTGGTAGTTCAGAAAAACCAGTAGTGATTCCTAAAGGAACAGTTGTGACCGCAGATATCTTATAGAAGACAAATGACGCTGATAATATTTATCGGCGTTCTTGAATAAAATTCAAAAAAAGAATTATATTTTAAAGAGGAAATGAAAGAGAGAAAAATGAAAGTTTTATTTGCATCGAGTGAATGTGCCCCCTTTTTTAAGACGGGAGGACTTGGAGATGTAGCTGGAGCACTGCCCAAAGAATTGGCTAAAAAAAGTGAAATAGATTCAGTTGCTGTGATCCTTCCTTATTTTAAGAATGAAATGAAAGAAGAATATCGTTCACTTTTAAAAGATGAATTTTATGATTTTGTTGATGTTGGTTGGCGGCACGAATATGTTGGAGTTAAAAGTCTAGAAAAAGAGGGTGTGAAGTATTATTTTCTAGATAATGAACATTATTTTGGTAGGGGGCAACTCTATGGTTATGGCGATGATGGAGAGCGCTTTGCCTTTTTTGACTTGGCTCTTTGCCAACTCTTAGAAAAGTTAGATTTCATTCCAGATGTTTTGCATGTCAATGATTGGCAGACTGCAATGGTTCCCTTTTTACTTAAAGAAAAATACAACTGGATTAAGGCCTATGAAAAAATTAAAACAGTACTGACCATTCATAATATTGAATTTCAAGGCTTGATGCATGGAGATGCTTTAAGTGAGCTTTTTGGTATGGGAATGGAGCGCTATTTTGAAGGAGTGGTCCGTCATAATGGTATGCTAAATATGTTAAAAACAGGAATTTTATATGCGGATCGGGTTAATACAGTTTCGCCAACTTACGCTAAGGAAATCCAGACCTCAGAATTTGGTTGTGGTTTAGAATCGATTTTGCAATATGTAGATGGAAAAGTTTCTGGAATTTTAAATGGGATAGATTATGATATTTATAATCCCGAAAATGATATATTAATTCCTTACCATTTCAGCGAGGAAGAGCTTTCTGGTAAAGGTCAAATGAAAGCAGAGCTCCAAAAGCGAACAGGATTACCATTGAATCCAAATGTTCCATTGATTGGGATGGTTTCCCGTTTAACGAATCAAAAAGGATTTGATTTAGTTTTGAGTCAGTTGGAAAAAGTATTGGAAGAAAATGTGCAAATTGTCCTATTAGGAACAGGTTTCCCTGAAATTGAAGAAGGTTTTAGATATTTTTCTCAAAAATATCCAGATAAGTTGTCAGCAAATATTGCATTTGACATTCAATTTGCACAGGAAATTTATGCTGGTTCTGATTTCTTCTTGATGCCATCTGCTTTTGAACCTTGTGGCCTATCACAGATGATTGCAATGAGATATGGAACTTTACCAATCGTTCATGAAATTGGTGGTTTGAAAGATACTGTGATTCCATTTAATCCTATTAGCAAAGAAGGAACAGGATTTGGTTTTGTTGATTTTGAAGGACAGATTTTAGTGGAGACGATTAATCGTGCACTTGAAGTTTATGGAAAAGAACCAGAAGTCTTAAATAAAATGGTTTTATCAGCAATGAGTAAAGATTTTTCTTGGGGAACGAAGGCTCAGCAATACATTGAACTCTATCAAGAATTATAAAACCTCGCAAGCGGTTGCGCTTGTGATTAAATTGTGGTAGAATTCATTTTAAAATAAAAGATGTTTGAGAATAATAAAGGAGCGACGATTGAAACTTTCTAAAAAACAATTTAAGCAAGATTTCGAAGAGCGTCTAACTTCAAAATTTGCGACTGACCTGACAAAAGCAGGTTATCAAGAAATTTATGATGCATTGGCATCTGTTGTGAAACATTACTATGCTAATATTTGGGTAGCCGATAATCAATATAAGGATGAAACTGGAAAAAAACAAGCATATTATTTTTCGATTGAATTTTTACCAGGAAAAATGCTTAAATCAAATTTACTTAACTTGGGTATTTTAAATACCGTTCGAGAAGGGTTAAATGATTTTGGAATTGAACTGGATGAGGTTGCTAAGATAGAACCAGATATGGCCATTGGAAATGGAGGTTTGGGGCGCTTAGCTAGCTGTTTCATGGATTCTTTAGCTTCAACGGGGCTTCCAGGAAATGGAAATGGCATTCGCTATCGGTATGGATTATTCAAACAAAAAATAGTAGATGGTTACCAAGTAGAATTACCTGATTCTTGGCTAAATAATGGGAATCCTTGGGAAGTACGTAGAGCAGACAAAGCAGTTGAAGTAACATTTGGTGGTGAAGTTTGGTTAGAAGATGATGGAAAAGGAAATCTTATTCCTCATTATAAGGACCAGGAACGTGTTCTAGCTGTTCCATATGATACGCCCATGGTTGGTTTTGAAAATACAACGGTCAATAATATGTGTCTGTGGCGCTCAGAAGTGCCAGAGGAATTAGACCCTAAATTTCAAAATTTGGATTATATGCGACAAACTTCGATGCTCTCTGCTGAACTTTATCCAGATGATTCTAATTATGATGGGCGACTTTTACGTTTGAAGCAAGAATATTTCTTTGTTTCTGCTGGACTTCAACGAATTTTGCATCACTATAAAGGAACACAAAAAAAAGATATTCGAAAAATTGGGGATTATATTGCTGTCCATATTAATGATACGCATCCTGCACTTTGTGTTCCAGAATTCATGCGCCTTTTAGTTGATGAATATGGTGTGGGCTGGAATCGAGCTTGGGATACAACCCTTAAGGTAATGTCTTATACCAATCATACAATTTTATCGGAAGCTTTGGAAAAGTGGCCAGAAGAGATGATTAAACAACTTTTGCCCCGAATTTATCAAATTATTGTGGAAATTGACCGGAGACGTACGGCTGAGTTGCTTCCTAAGGTGGGTGCAACGCTGGTGCATAATACGAGAATTATCAAAGATGGACAAATTCATATGGCCAACTTGTCAATCATTGGTTCACATTCAACCAATGGCGTAGCCAAATTGCATTCTGATTTATTAAAGGATGTTGAACTTCATGATTTCTATGAAATTTATCCTGAACGTTTTAATAATAAGACAAATGGAATTGCTGACCGTCGTTGGATTCAGATTGCAAATGAACGCTTGTCTGGAATTATTGATGAAACAATTGGTAAATCATGGCGTCATGATTTAGATGAATTGAAGCTGCTGAAAAATTTTAAAAATGATGAAAAAACACTTGAACAACTTCAAAAAGCTAAATTTGATGACAAGCTACGATTGGCTGCGGTGATTAAAGAACAAAAAGGAATTACGGTTAATCCTGATGCGATTTTTGATGTTCAAGTAAAACGGCTGCATGCTTATAAGCGACAATTGTTAAATGCTTTGCATATTCTAAAATTATATTTTGATTTGAAAGATAATCCGGAATTAGATAGGATTCCTCGAGTATTTATTTTCGGGGCAAAAGCGGCTCCTTCATATCATTATGCTAAATCTATCATTAAAGTAATTAACGAAATAGCAAATATGATTAATAATGATCAAACGATTAAGGATAAACTCAAAGTTGTCTTTATGGAAAATTATAATGTAAGTTTGGCGGAAGTGATTATCCCAGCAGCCAATGTTGGAGAACAAATTTCTTTGGCCTCTAAAGAAGCATCTGGAACTTCAAATATGAAGTTTATGCTAAATGGTGCTTTAACCATTGGAACACTTGATGGCGCAAATATTGAAATTTTTGAAGCCGCAGGGGATGGAAATAATTTTGTTTTTGGGCTGACTAAGGATGAAGTTTATGAATATTATCGCAATGGTAATTATAATGCGCGTGATATTTATGAGCAAAATCCAGTAGTTAATCGAATTTTGAATGCCTTAATTGATGGAACGGTGCCAAATATTAAAAGTGAAGGTCGTGAAATTTTTGATTCGCTCACCGTCTATAATGATGAATATTTTGTACTTCGTGATTTTAATGATTATGTTCGGGCACAAGCTGAACTTGAAAAACTTTACCGTGACCAAAAAGCATGGACTCAAGCAAGTTTAATGAATATTGCCAATGTGGGACGTTTTAGTTCTGACCGAACAGTTAGGGAATATGCTGATGACATTTGGTATATAAAGGCTAAAAAAGAATGAAGAAATTTTTGTTACTGACAGAGTAAATTTTAGGAGCCTTTAGCCTTAAGTGTTAATAAAGGAAATGAGAATTAGATGTATTATTATAATCCGTGGAATTTAGATTATAAACAACCTTTTGGGGCCATCAAGGTTGGAAACTCAATGAGCTTGAGATTTGCAACTGACCAACCTTCTGTACTTGTGACATGTGTAATTCGACGTGATTTTGGAAAACGTTATGAATTTTCTATGACCAAAGATTCAGGCGGAGATTTTAGACTTACCATTCCTTTTGATGAAGAGCCAGGACTTTATTTTTATCATTTTGAAATAGTCGAGTCTTCGGATTTGGGAGAAACTAGGCGATTTTATGGTTGTTCTGGCATAGGAGGAGAGGGGCTTCTATATACTGATGAAAATGATGTTAAACCTTATCAGCTGACTGTATTTGAAAAAGAAGATCAAGCTCCCAGCTGGTATCGTGAAGCAGTTTTCTATCAAATTTTCCCAGATCGTTTCTATAATGGAAATGAAAATGGTCAAATCAATCACCCAAAACCCAATTCATTTATCTATGGAAGAAAAACGGATAATCCTTTCTATGTTAAAGAAGAAAATGGTGATATTGCACGTTGGGATTTTTTCGGTGGAAATTTAAGAGGAATTATTAAAAAAATTCCCTACTTAAAAGAACTGGGAATCAATGCGATTTATCTTAATCCAATTTTTTCTGGTACAAGTAACCATCGCTATGATACGAATGATTACCTAAAAATTGATTCAATGCTAGGTAGGCAGGAAGATTTTGAAGAATTGATTCAGTTGCTTCATCAAGAAAAAATGCATTTGATTTTGGATGGTGTTTTTTCTCATGTAGGAAAAAACTCGCTTTATTTCAATATTAATGGTGATTATGGCGATGATGAGGGAGCAGCAAAAAATCCTGATTCACCTTATTTTGATTGGTTTAAATTTGAAAATTATCCTTTTGAGTATAAATCTTGGTGGGGAATTAAAGATTTACCTGAAATAGACAAAGATAATGATTCTTTTCGCAATTTTATTTATGGTGAGAAAAATTCTGTTTTAGCTAAATGGAATGCCTTGGGTATTGATGGTTGGCGTCTGGATGTTGCTGATGAACTCCCTGATTCATTTATTAAAGGAATTCGAGAAAATCTTGACTCTTATTCAGATAAGATATTGATTGGTGAAATTTGGGAAGATGCTTCCAACAAAATTTCTTATGGAAAAAGAAGAAATTATATTCTTGGTGGAAGTTTGCAAGCTGCTATGAATTATCCGTTTCGTGATTTAATTATTAATTTATTAAATGGTCATCGTTCTAGTCAAGATGTCGCTCATCAATTGATGACTTTGCAAGAGAATTATCCTAAAGATATTTTTTATAATAATTTAAACAATCTAGGGACTCATGATACTGAACGAATTTTGACAATGGTTGGAGAAAAGAATTTGTCAGTAGCGTTAGCAATGCTTTTTGTATTACCAGGAATTCCTTGTATTTACTATGGAGATGAAGCAGGATTGTCAGGTGGCAAAGACCCTGAGAATCGTAAATATTTTCCTTGGGATAACATTTCACCCAATGTTTACAATGTTTATAAAAGTTGGACGCAAAAACGTCTGTCAGAAAATAGCTTGAAATATGGAGAGTTTTCAACTTTTTTTACTGACAGGTTGTTAGGAATATTGCGATATACAGATTCAGAAGTTTTTGTTGAACTCATTAATCCGAGTGAAGATGAGCTTAATATAGAAGTTCAAGAAATTACTTTTTTACAAAATCTGAAATTCTTACCAGAATTAAAAAAATTACTGACAGAAAAAGTGATTAGTGGAAAAACAAATTTAGAATTAAAGATGAAAATTTAAAACTTGCTGATGCAAGTTTTTTTACTGACAGATTTATTTGTCAGTAAAAAATGATAAAAACTATATTTTTTAGCTAAATCTTATTTTAGAAAAGAAGAAAATATAAATAAATATCTATGAAATTTTGTTATTGTCCCTCTTTTTCCCGCGTTTTTCAAAGAATCTGTATAGGCAAAATTGTTTGACAACTTGACAAGTTGTATAGAAAACTTTATAATATAATCTATGTAAAACTTAAACAAAACAGAAAAAACATTTTTCGGTCAACCTCGCGGCCTATTGACGCTTTTTCAGACTGAGTTCTGGGAGCGTTTTTCTTACTATGGGATGCGTGCCATTCTGGTTTATTACCTCTATGCATTGACAACTGCTGACAACGCAGGTTTAGGACTTCCTAAAGCTCAAGCAATGGCGATTGTAAGTATCTATGGTGCACTTGTCTATCTTTCAACAATTGTTGGAGGGTGGGTTGCTGATCGCTTGTTGGGCGCTTCGCGCACAATCTTCCTTGGTGGAATTTTAATCACTTTGGGACACATCGCTTTAGCAACACCATTTGGTTTATCTTCACTGTTCGTGGCATTATTCTTAATTATCTTGGGAACAGGGATGCTTAAACCGAATATTTCAAATATGGTTGGACATCTTTATTCTAAAGATGACTCACGTCGTGACACTGGATTCAATATCTTTGTTGTCGGAATTAACATGGGTTCTCTGATTGCTCCATTGATTGTTGGGACAGTTGGACAAGGCGTGAATTATCACTTAGGATTCTCACTTGCAGCTATCGGTATGATTTTTGCATTATTTGCTTATTGGTATGGACGTCTTCGTCACTTCCCAGAAATTGGACGCGAGCCTTCAAATCCAATGGATTCAAAAGCAAGACGTAATTTTCTTATTACATTGACAATTGTTGTTATTGTCGCAATTATTGGTTTCTTCTTACTTTATCAAGCAAGTCCAGCTAATTTCATTAATAACTTCATTAATGTTTTATCAATTATCGGTATTGTTGTTCCAATTATTTATTTCGTAATGATGTTTACCTCTAAAAAGGTAGAATCAGATGAACGTCGTAAATTAACAGCATATATTCCTTTGTTCCTTTCTGCTATTGTCTTTTGGGCAATTGAAGAACAAAGTTCTACAATTATTGCGGTTTGGGGAGAATCACGTTCTAATTTGGACCCAACTTGGTTTGGAATTACTTTCCATATTGACCCTTCTTGGTATCAATTATTGAACCCGCTCTTCATCGTTCTCTTGTCACCTATCTTTGTTCGTCTTTGGAATAAATTGGGTGAACGTCAACCTTCAACAATTGTAAAATTTGGTCTTGGTTTGATGTTGACAGGGATTTCTTATTTGATTATGACACTTCCAGGTCTCTTGAACGGAACTTCAGGTCGTGCAAGTGCTCTTTGGTTAGTATTGATGTTTGCTGTCCAAATGGCAGGTGAATTACTTGTTTCACCAGTTGGATTATCAGTTTCAACAAAATTAGCTCCAGTTGCTTTCCAATCACAAATGATGGCGATGTGGTTCTTGGCAGATTCAACTTCACAAGCAATCAATGCTCAAATTACACCACTCTTTAAAGCAGCAACAGAAGTTCACTTCTTTGCGATTACTGGTATTATTGGTATTATCGTGGGAATTATCCTCCTTATTGTCAAAAAACCTATTTTGAAATTAATGGGAGATGTTCGTTAATTAGTAATTAATAAAACCTATCTTTAATGATAGGTTTTTTGTATTTTAAAAACTATAGAAGTGTCTGAAAAGTTACACTTGTTAAAAGTCTTTTACAAATCAATCGTTTTTATCTGCGCTTACATTATGATAAAATATAGTGTAACGTGATTTTAAATTATTTGCAGATGTTAGTGCCTTTGGTTAAAAGGCCAAAGACATTCACAAATGCTAAAATAAAGTATGGAATCACTTATTTACAAATAAAACTTATAGAGGATAGAGGTGAGAAGCAAAGCTATTTTTATTCGAAAACTCGCAGTTACTCTGTTATTAAAAATATAAAATTCAAAGTAAGGATACTCAAGCACGGTCATCCATTAAAAGTGGTTGACTAAGAAATATGAGTTTACTAAAAACTTTGAACATTTTGTGTTTGAAAAGATACTGAGAAGAGGCCTGTAGAAAAAATAATTATTGTTTTTCTGTTGCTAAATTAATAAATAAATTGATAAGAAATAGTGAAAAGTTATAGATTTACGATTAGAACTGATATTTTTAATTATTAATTATTATTGAAAAATCTTGTTAACTTTAAAAATTCTCTTATTTTATTTATTAATAAAATAAATATTTTTATTAAACCAAGGACCAAAGCTAGTCTTAGATAAAAATATTTTTAAAATTAGTCTATATCTATTTGATATATAGTAAATAAAAAATAAGGAGATAAACAATGTTTACCATTGAAACTCTCGCACGCTTTCAGTTTGCGATGACGACAATCTTCCACTTTTTCTTTGTACCACTTTCTGTCGGAATGGTTCTCATGACAGCAATCATGGAAACTATCTATGTGAAAACTGGTGATGAAAAATGGAAAAAACGGACGAAATTTTTTGGATCAATTATGCTCTTATCCTTTGCAGTAGGGGTCGTAACTGGTATTATCCAAGAATTTCAATTTGGAATGAACTGGTCAGATTATTCTCGCTATGTTGGTGATATATTTGGCGCGCCTTTAGCCGTTGAGGCCTTACTTGCCTTCTTCTTGGAATCTACATTCCTTGGAGTATGGATGTTTGGTTGGGATAAATTGGGTAAGAAATTGCACAATGCAACACTTTGGATTGTATTTGTTGGGACCTTCTTATCATCTTTATGGATTTTAGCGGCAAACTCATGGATGCAAAATCCAGTGGGATATGAAGTTAAAGGTGGACGAGCAACATTAACAAGTTTCTCTGCCCTTTTGACAAATCCTCAAACTATTTTGGAATTTAGCCACGTGGCAACAGGTTTCCTTGTAACTGGTGGTTTTGTGGTTGCTGGTATTTCAGCTTATCAAATTTTTAAAAATCGTGAAATTGATATGTTTAAACCAGTTTTACGTTTAGGACTTTTAGTAGCTCTAATCGGTGCAGTTGGTAACTTTGTTGCTGGTGACCAACAAATGATTGAAGTTAAAAACTCTCAACCTATGAAATTTGCTGCAACTGAAGGGGTTTATGAAACAACACCTGACCCTGCGGCTTGGGATATGGTTGCCTTCTTTAATGAAGCTGACCACAAAGAAGTATTTGGAATTCAAATTCCTTATATGCTTTCAATTCTGACTTATCACCGTCCAAGCGGTTCGGTTGAAGGGATGAATGAAATTAACGCTCAACTTCAAAAGAAATATCCTGATGTAGCTAAAGAAATTGGCGGTAATTTCTTCCCACCAGTAACGGTTCTCTTCTGGACTTTCCGGATTATGGCCGGTCTATCAATGTTAATGATTTTACTTTCTGCTCTGGGGCTATTTTGGACTAGAAAGAAAAAACCAAGTCTATATGAAAATAAGTTTGGCTTACAAGTTTATCGTTGGATGCTATTTGCACCTTTCCTTGCGATTACCTCAGGTTGGTTAGTTACTGAACTTGGTCGTTATCCTTGGACCGTTTATGGTTTATTTACAATAAAAGATTCAGTTTCACCAAATGTTTCTGTCGGTTCACTTTTATTCTCAAATATCGTCTATTTCTTCCTTTTCTGTTTCCTTGGTGCTGTGATGGTTTACTTTACGCTTCAAAGAATGAAACAAGGAGTAGAAGGAGCGGAAACAGCTTATGTTTCTTTAGATTCATTTAGTCAAGAAAATTTTGCTTCTTCATCAAAAGAAGATAGTGAAATTCAAAAAGAAACTGATGAGAAAGGGGGGGATAAATAATGACTGGATTACAACTTTTTTGGTTTATTATTGTTGGAGTATTATTTAGTGGCTTTTTCTTCCTCGAAGGTTTTGACTACGGTGTAGGAATGAGTGCAATCACAATTGCCAAGGACAAACGTGAGGTTGAACAAGCTATCGGATCAATTGGCCCAGTTTGGGATTTGAATGAAGTTTGGTTATTAACTGCCGGTGGGGCAATGTTTGCTTCATTCCCTTATTGGTATGCTTCATTGTTCTCTGGTTTCTATCTTATTCTATTTTTGATTTTAGTAGGTTTGATTTTCCGGGGAGTAACATTTGAATTTCGTCATCACTCACATACGGAAAAAGGAAAAATGCTCTGGACAAAAGTTTTGGGCGTTGCAAGTTTTGCTATTCCATTTCTCTTTGGATTGATGTTTACAAGTATGATTCAAGGCGTTCCAATGGATGCTAAAGGAAATGTGACTGCTACTTTTACTACTTACGTTAACTTTTTGTCAGTCGTTGGTGGTGTTGCTGTAATGCTCTTAGCTTGGCTTCATGGCTTAAATTATTTAGCTTTGAAAACAGAGGGAGCTTTGCGTGAGAGAGCTGCAAAGATAGCTAATATCCTCTATTTTGTTCTTTATGCTGGTGAAGTTGTATTTGCTGTATTGCTAGCTATTTTCACTGATTTCTTTGAAAAACATTTTATTGGAACTTTAGTTTTACTTGCTTTGATTGTTATTCTAACTCTTGTGGCACATTTATCTGTTCGTGCAGGAAAAGAAATGTCTGCTTTCTTGGCTTCAGGTTTGACTTTCATTGCCCTTGTTGCATTGATTTTCCAAGGTATTTTCCCACGTGTAATGATTGCAACTAACCCTGCTCACAGTATTTTGATTAAAAATGCTAGTTCAACAGGCTATACTTTGAAAACAATGACGATCATTACTCTGGTTATCTTACCATTTGTACTCATCTATATGGGCTGGACCTATTTCATTTTCAGAAAAAGAATTAAAAAATAAAACATGAAAATAACTGGTTGAACCAGTTATTTTCAGATTAGTTTGTAAATTGATATAATTAATTAAGACAACTACATATTATGGTCAGGAAAATTTTTTCTGACCTAAATTTTTTAGAAAGGAACTGAGGAATTTTATTTTACTGACAGAAATTCTATGAGCAGATTTTAGAAACTGCCGACCTTGCTGATAAGTTCTGTCAGTTGAATGCGCCCAGAGGAAGTCATTCAATCGGTGAATGAAGGAACTATCAGCTTTGTTGGTAAGTTCTGTCAGTAAAATATTATCTCATCAGTAACTTTAAACATGATTGATAAATCTCTTTTTGAACTGCCAGGTGTAAGAAGAATGTTTCCGATATTGGGGATTCTGGCAGTTTTTCAATTCATTGCAATTGCCGGTCAAGCTTTATTTCTAGCTACTGCGATTACTAAGCTTTGGCAAGGACAATTGTTTTCTCATACCATTCCTTGGGTTTTGGGCTTTTTTGCTTGCTTTTTGAGCCGTGAAATTATTAATTTTGGTCGTTCAAAGGCTCTGGATAAACTTGCTTACCAATTAGCAACAAAATTGCGGGGGGATATGTTGGATAAATTTTTCCGACTTGGTCCAGTTGCTATTGCTAATTTAGGCTCGGGCTCAGCTGCAACAACAGTAATCACAGGAATTGATCAGGTTGAAAATTATATTAAATTGGTCCTATCCAAAGTTTTAAATATGATGATCATCCCAATGTTAATTTTGATTCCAGTGTATTTTCTTGATTGGCAAAGTGGAATTGTGTTAACTTTGACATTTCCTTTTGCAATTATTTTTATGATTCTATTGGGATACGCAGCACAAGGACGTGCTGAACGTCAATATAAAACTTTCCAATATTTATCAAATCACTTTTTAGATTCATTGCGTGGAATTTCTACATTGAAATATTTTGGATTGTCTAAAGATTACTCAAATTCAATTTATAAAACTTCTGAAGACTTTCGTAAAGAAACGATGGGCGCATTGAGAATTGCTATGCTTTCAACCTTTGCCCTTGATTTTTTTGCAAGTCTTTCGGTTGCTGTTGTCGCACTTTTTTTGGGACTTCGGTTAATGAGCGGTGATATTTTACTTTTTCCAGCTTTAGCGGCTCTAATTTTAGCGCCAGAATATTTCCTTCCACTGCGTGATTTTGCAAGTGATTATCATGCGACGCTTAATGGAAAAAATGCTTTGGCAGCTGTTAATGAAGTTCTATCAACTGAGGAAAATACTTTGTCAGTACTTACAGAAAAAGTAACTTGGAGTGCAAATTCACAACTTCAACTGACAGAGTTAGGAAAAATTTATGACACAGGGCGTGGAATCTCAAATGTTATTCTGTCAGTAAATGGCTTTAAAAAAATTGCCATTGTCGGAAATTCAGGTTCTGGTAAATCAACATTGCTTTCAATGCTGGCTGGATTTCTAAAACCAACAGCTGGTGAAATTAAACTAAATGAGCAAAGTTTGACTTCTTTAACTGACGAAAACTATCGTCAGTCAGTTCAATTCATTCCACAAAAGACTTATATTTTTGCAGGAACTTTTCGTGAAAATTTAGCTTTTTACGAACCTGATTCTACTGATGACGAAATCAAAGCAGCAGCAAAACTTGCTGGTTTAGAAAGTCTTATCGATGAAATTGGTCTTGATGGACAAATTGGGGCCAGTGGCCGTACAATTTCAGGGGGACAGGCTCAACGTGTTGCATTAGCCAGAGCATTTTTAAGTCATACCCGCAATATTTTGTTTCTTGATGAACCGACAGCTCATCTGGACATTGAAACCGAATTAGAAATTAAAGCAAATATTTTACCTTTACTTGAAAATAAACTTGTTTTCATTGCTACTCATCGTCTTCATTGGCTTTCATCAATGGATTTGGTCATTGTATTAAACGAGGGACAGGTCGCAGGAATTGGAACTCCTGAACAACTATTATCTGAAAATACTTACTATCAAAAATTACTTAGTCAGATGCGTGGGGTTGATGATGACAAAAATTTATTAGACAATGAAACGAGCGAATCAGTAAAGGACCAAGAAGAAAAAGAATCTGAGAGGTCAAACTTTTCGTCAGTAAATGATAAATCTACTGACAGCTCTGTCAGCCAAGCTTCGTCAGATAATGGGGGTCAGAAATAATGAAATTAAAAAATATTTTGTTCGGTAATGACTGGATTTCTCCATTTTTGAAAAAAAATCGTTCAGGCTTTATTCTATCTATTTTCTTAGGAACGATTACAATTTCGATGGCGGGACTTTTGATGTTCAGCTCAGGATATGTCATTTCTAAATCAGCAACAAAACCAGAAAATATTTTAATGATTTATGTTCCAGTTCTCTTTGTACGTATTTTTGGGATTGGACGACCAGTGATGCATTATGTCGAAAGATTAACTTCTCATAATTGGATTTTAAAAATCACAAGTCTCTTACGAAAAAAACTCTATTTGCGACTGGAAAAAACGGCCGTTACATTAGCAGATCGTTACCGTTTAGGTGACTTATTGGGTGTTCTTAATGAAGATATTGGAAATCTACAAGACCTCTTTTTGAGAACATTATTTCCAGTTTTAATTGCTGGAAGTTTATCGATTGCTCTAATTATTGCTGGAGGATTTTTCTCACTTTGGTTTGCTTTAGGTTTAGCGCTCTTCTTAGGATTTTTGATTGTTATCTTGCCATTAATTTCTTTGAAATTTACAGTAAAATTAGATGAAGAACTCAAAATTTATCGCAATCAACTTTTTTCTCATTTGACAGATGATATTTTAGGATTACAAGATTGGGTGCTTTCAGGACGAAAAGAAGATTTTCTGACAGCTTATCGAGGTTCTGAATTATCTGCTAGAAAAATTCAAGCCAAACTATTAGCTTTCGGACGTAGAAGAAATTTATTTTTACAAGTTGTCTATGGCGCATTAGTGATCTATTTGATGATTTGGTCTTCTGGTGCCTTAAGATTGGGAGACGCGCCTAATTATATTGCGGCAGTTAGTCTTGCTGCCTTCCCTTTATTTGATGCTTTTTCTCCTTTGTCTGATGCGGTGGTTGAAACGCAACGTTATGGCGATTCAATCAATCGTTTAAATGACTTACCAGACCAAGACGAAGAAGTTAGGACTGAGGAAATTGTTTCTACAGATTTAGTCATCAATAATCTCCAATTTTCATTTGAAGAAAATAAAAAAATCTTTGATAATTTTAATTTAGAAGTTAAACAAGGAGAACATATCGCTCTATTGGGACGTTCAGGTGTGGGTAAATCAACACTTGCCGGATTAATCAGAGGAGATTTAGTTCCCCAAAGTGGAAGTATTCAATTTTCTGGTGTTGAGCCATCTAAAGCTAAAAATGTTGAAGAAAAAATTGGTGTCATTAATCAATCCCCTTATCTTTTTGCGACAAGCCTTCGTTCTAATTTGACTTTGGCGAAACTCAATGCCAGTGATGCTGAAATTTGGGAAGCTCTTGAATTAGTTGGCCTCCGTAAAATGGTTGAATCATTACCTCAAAAACTTCTGACACCAGTAGATGAAGCGGGAGAACGATTCTCTGGTGGAGAACGTCAACGCTTAGCCTTGGCACGGGTTCTTTTATCAGATGTTGATGTTGTAATTCTTGATGAACCAACTGTATCACTTGACCCAATCACAGAAAATCAACTCTTAAGTCTCTTTTTTGAACAGCTCCGTGATAAATCAATTATTTTTATTACTCATCATTTATTAGGTGTTCATCATATGGACCGAGTTCTATTTTTAGAAAATGGCTCGATTAAATTTGATGGGAAACCCGCGTCATTACTGGAGAATAATCCAACATTTAAGGAACTTTATCAACTTGATTTAGGAAATGAATAATATAAAAAATCAGTCTATGGGCTGATTTTTTTAATTTAGTTAGTTTTTGTGTTGACAAAACTAATTAAATGTTTTATAATCTTTTTTGTTAGGTAAATAAAAAATAAACTAACTAATTAATTTAAACTTTTCAAGAAATTAAAAGATAGTAAAGGAGAACCAATGATTAAGATGATAAAAATAATAATTCAAAAATTGAATTGGTTCATCAGACTTATTGAAGGCCCAGATGAACGACTAATCTATGCTTTTGATGACGAATTACAAAGAATTTGATATAAGGAGAATACATAATGTCAGAACAAACAAACAACTTATTGAATCTATTTTCAAAACTATTGCACAATCCAAACATCCTTTTTGCTTTAAGAGCAGATGGGATTTCAAAACAAATGAAAAATCGCGGTAACCGCAATGGAGCTCAAGGTTTACTCGTTGAATTATGGAATAAAGATGGTCTAACCAATGCAGAAATTGCCGAACTTCTTGATATTAAACCTTCAAGTGTAACAGCTCAGGTTAAACAATTAGAAGAAGCGGAAATGGTTATTCGTAAACAAGATGAGAATGATAAACGTGTCAGCCGCATTTTCTTGACTGATAAAGGTCGTGAAGCTCAAGAAACACGTGATACAATGCATAATGATATTTCAGAAACAATTTTTGGCAATCTAACAGATGAAGAACAAGAACAATTAGCCTTTCTAATGGAAAAATTAGTAGAAAATAACGACGCACGTAATGATCAAGATTTCCAACGAATGGCACAATTTTTCGGAAATCCATTTATGGAAAATATGATGAATGCTCATGACCGTCATGCATTTGGGAATCACATGCGCCGTGAAATGCAAAATTGGCAACGTGAAATGCGTCGTTCATCTCAAGAAATGAAACGTGGACAAAATCGTATGCGTCGTGACGAACGCTCACAAGCTCCGTTTGGTGAAGATTGGAAAGCCTTTGGTAAGCAGCTCAAAGATAGCTTTAGAAATAATTTTGGTGGAAGAGATCAAGCCGATTTTAATGAACATTGGGATCACTTTTCAGATGAAATGAAAAATCGTTTTGGTGATTTTGACGGAAACCGTCGTCCAGATTTTGATTCTAAACCAAAGACAGACAAAAATAAAGAACCTAAAAAACCAGAAAACTGGGATGATTTCTAAGGATTGAATAGATAAGGAGCGGAAAATGAGAACACTCATCGCTTACGCTGGTAAGACAGGAAATACTGCCAAGTGCGCTAGAAAGCTAGCGATACATTTAAATCAGGTCACACTTGTGGATTTAAATGCTGAAGTAGTAAATCCTAAAGATTTTGATGCTGTGATTGTTGCCAGCCCTGTTTATAGTCATAAATTTGAACGTTCAGTAGGCAGTTTCTTAAAAAAATATCAAGAAATTTTGCAAACGAAACCTTTTGCGGCATTCGTTACAATGGTTGAATATGATAGTTTTACGAAAGTGATTAAAAAAGAAATCGCCGAACCTTTGCGCAAAAAAGCTGTAGCTATAGCAAACTTTGGAGGTGAGGTAAATAATTTGACCCCTTTTAACTGGCACGATAAAATTATTGCAAAATCAATAATAAAGCTAGAGTCTAAAAAACACCCGATTGAGTTTTTACCAGAAGCTGAGAAACAGTTTGTGGCTCAATTAAACAAAGTAGAGTGGATTTAAAATAGCTAAATTTATAGGAGAAGATAATGTCAAAAGAAACCAAAGCTCTTACGATAAACCCTCAGCTTGCAGCTTTTCAAGAAGAACTTCTTAAAAGCTATGACAAGGCAAACCTATCAGCAAAAAAGGGACAAACTTTATTTGTTGGCTCATCATTAATGGAGATATTTCCTATTGAGAAGTGGGAGGAAGCTGGAGAAGTTACTTTTTCACACTATATCTACAATCGGGCGGTTAGAGCCACGACGACCTCATTTTTATTAGAACACATAGAGAGTCAAATTTTTAATTTGGAACCCTCAAAAATCTTTATTAATATTGGAACGAATGATATCGGTTTTGAGATTCCAGAAGAAGAGTTTTTGAATAACTATGATCAAATTCTTTCTCAAATAGAAAGTAAATTACCTCAAACGCAAGTTTATGTGATGCGCTACTATCCGATTAATACGGTTGATTTTGGTCAAGACTCAGATGAAAAAACTTTATTTGAAACGAGAAGTAATAAAAAGTTTCAAAAAGCTTCAGATAAAATAAAAAAACTTGCAGATAACCATCATTTTCACTTTATTGATGTTAATGATGGTTTATCTGATGAAAATGGCAATTTGAAAAAAGAATTAACTTTTGATGGAGCGCATCTAAATCCAGCGGGCTATCAACTTGTCTTAGAAAACCTCAAAGTTTATTTGGAAGAATAAAAAATAATTCAAGACGAAAAGTAATTGAAATCATTTCTTTTCGTCTTGAAATTCAATAATTAGAAAAAGGAAGTAAGCAAACAATGGAAAGAGGTCCACAAATGGCCAATCGTATCGAAGGAAAAGCGGTTGACAAAACATCCATTAAACATTTCATCAAATTGATTCGTGCTGCAAAGCCACGTTATCTTTTCTTTATCATTGGGATTCTAGCAGGAATCGTTGGAACACTAATTCAATTACAAGTCCCCAAAATGGTTCAACCACTTGTTAATAGTTTTGGACATGGAGTAAACGGTGGCAAAGTTGCCTTAGTTATCGCTCTTTATATTGGTTCAGCTGCTGTTTCGGCTATTGCAGCAATTGTCCTTGGGATATTTGGTGAATCAGTTGTAAAAAATCTAAGGACGCGTGTCTGGGATAAAATGATTCATCTGCCAGTAAAATATTTTGATGAAGTTAAAACAGGAGAAATGAGTTCTCGTTTAGCCAACGATACCACCCAAGTTAAAAATTTAATTGCAAACAGTATTCCACAAGCTTTTACGTCTATTTTACTTTTGGTTGGTTCAATTGTCTTCATGCTTCAGATGCAATGGCGTTTGACCCTTGCCATGATTATTGCTGTTCCAGTAGTTATGCTCATTATGTTCCCGATTATGACTTTTGGCCAAAAAATTGGGCGAACTAGACAAGATTCTTTAGCAAATTTCCAAGGGATTGCTAGTGAATCATTATCAGAAATTCGCTTAGTAAAATCTTCAAATGCTGAAAAACAAGCCTCTAAAAAAGCAGAAAATGATGTCAATGCCCTTTATAAAATTGGGGTAAAAGAAGCCATCTTTGATGGTTTGATGTCACCAGTTATGATGTTATCAATGATGCTGATGATCTTTGGACTTCTTGCTTACGGAATTTATCTCATCTCAACAGGAGTCATGAGTCTTGGGACTTTGCTTGGAATGATGATGTATTTGATGAACTTAATCGGAGCCGTACCAACTGTGGCAACTTTCTTTACAGAACTTGCTAAAGCTTCAGGATCAACAGGTCGTTTGACCGAATTACTTGATGAAGAACAAGAAGTACTTCATCAAGGAGAAAGTCTTGATTTGGAAGGAAAAACCCTCTCAGCTCGCCATGTTGACTTTGCTTATGATGATTCTGAACAAATTTTACGTGATATCTCTTTTGAAGCTCAACCTAATTCAATTATTGCCTTTGCCGGACCTTCAGGTGGTGGTAAATCAACAATTTTCTCTCTTTTAGAACGTTTTTATCAACCAACGGCAGGAGAAATTACAATTGATGGTCAACCGATTGATAATATTTCTTTGGAAAATTGGCGGAGTCAAATTGGTTTTGTCAGTCAAGATTCAGCAATTATGGCTGGAACCATTCGTGAAAATTTAACTTATGGACTTGAAGGAGACTATACAGATGAAGACCTTTGGCAAGTTCTTGACTTAGCTTTTGCAAGAAGCTTTGTTGAAAATATGCCTGATCAACTTAATACGGAAGTTGGTGAACGAGGTGTGAAAATATCTGGTGGTCAAAGACAACGTTTAGCAATTGCTCGTGCTTTCTTGAGAAATCCAAAAATCCTGATGCTTGATGAAGCAACGGCTAGTTTAGATAGTGAATCAGAATCAATGGTTCAAAAGGCTTTAGATAGTTTGATGAAAGGTCGCACAACGCTCGTAATTGCGCATAGACTTTCAACAATTGTTGATGCGGATAAGATTTACTTCATTGAAAAAGGTCAAATCACAGGGAGTGGCAAACATAATGAACTTGTTGCCACACATCCACTCTATGCTAAGTATGTTTCAGAACAATTGACTGTTGGTCAATAAACTAAAAAGCTCAACGATTTAAGTTGAGCTTTTTTTATTTTGACTTCTTATTGTTGCAATAATCATTTCTCCTGCTGTATAAATGAATACAAAAGGGGGATAGAAGAAAGTGATAATGAAGCTAATGACCATTCCAATCTTCCAAAAAGGATTCCGTGAATAGTGATAAACATCCATTTGAGCGATTAGTTCAGCCTTTTCTTTAGGATTGTCAGCAATAAAACAATCGGTCATATAACTATATGCAAATCCCCAAATATAAATCATCACGATAAAGAGTAGGGCAGGGGCTTTTGGTGAGTGGATTCCGAAATCTTGAAAGAAGTCCATTGTGCGTCCAGCCCAAGCAGAAAGTACAGGAAGCATTGATAATGAGAGTACCCAAATCATGCAACTATGATAGATTCGACGAGTGATTTTCTCAGCCTGTGAAAGCATATATTGTTGATTAAACCAAGAAGTTGTAACATAGATAAAACTCAAAAGATAAGCAATCAGATAGACGAGATTATCTTTCAAAAAATCAAGAATTCCACCTGTTTTAGGTAATTCGAATTCTAATAACATAATAGTCATTATTACTGCAATAATTGCATCAATAAAACCGGCTAAACGCCCTTTAGATACCATAAAATCTCCTTTGTATTACCAATTATAACAAAAGTTAATGAAATTTTATAAAAAAAATAAGCATTTAAGCTTATTTTTCTGTATCAGATGAATAGTTTTTATTTTTGGGGAAAAATCGTTTCTTGACAAAGATAAGAATCGCAAGGATGAAAATAATCCCTAAAATCACAACCACAACTGAAGAGTAAGAATCAAGAATTCCAGCAATCATCTCCCAGTTATCACCAAGAGCGGCTCCAAGGCACACTAGAACAATGTTCCAAATAAGTGTTCCCAAGGTTGTTAAAATAAGAAAACTTGGGAGTTTCATTTTAGCAGAACCAGCAGGGATTGAAATTAGACTTCTAATTAAAGGAATGAATCGACAGAAGAAGATTGTTGCATATCCTCTCTTTAAAAACCATTTTTCAGCTTTTGTGATGTCCTCTGGTTTAAGACGAAGTACTTTTCCTAAACGTCCAGAAACTAATTTTTCTAAGCGTTCAACGCTTAAAAGACGACCGACGAAGTAGAGTATCAATACACCAAGCACAGAACCAATAGTGGCTGCGATAATCATGCCGATAATCCCCAGTTCGCTATAAGTAGTCATGAAACCACCGAAAGTTAAGATTACTTCGGAAGGAATTGGTGGGAAGATGTTCTCAATCATAATGAGAAAGGCAACACCAAAGTAGCCAAATTGGTTCATGACTTGGATAATTATTTCTTGCATTAATACTCCTTTTATTTGTCTATTACTTTAATTCTAACATAAGGCTGGAAGGCCACCAAACAATATAAAAATATAAAGTACAAAAAATAGGCTTTGTCTTTTGGCAAGGTCTATTTTTTGAAATCATAGGTTTACTGACAGAGGCTGTCAGTAGATAAACTTCATCTACAAGTTCTGTCAGTCATTTGAAATTACTGACAGAAGAATTTGTATGTTATTCAGAAGCGAGGGCTTCAATTGTGTTCAAACGTGCTGCACGTCCACTTGGAGCTAAACTTGCGAGGAGAGCAATTAATACAGCAACGATAATCGCAAAGATAATGTGTCCACCAGAAATTTGAACGATACTTGCCCCGTCAAGGAAACTACTTAGAGCTTTATTGATGAGGAATTGTCCGAGGTAAGCAAATCCAATAGCGATAGCGGCTGATGACAGACCAAGAATCAAGCTTTCAGCGGTGAAGAGACGAGAAATATCTTTCTTACGTCCACCGAGTGCGCGGATAACACCAATTTCTTTTGTCCGTTCAGCAACAGACATGTAAGTAGTAACAACAATCATAAAGATTGAGACAATCAAACTGATTCCGGCAATAGCGGCAAGAACATAGCTGACGATATTTGTAATATTAGTGATGACATCGAGGAATGAAGTAACACTATATGTAACAAATGCTTTTGTTCCATCAATTTTCAAGTTTTGAATGTCAGAAGTTGTTGATTTGACATTATCTACTTTATTAACTGTAACTACTGCATAAGTGGCATCACTATCTGCATTAGCAGATTCAAGAGCAGCTTTGACAGTATTGTAAGTGGCAATTAGGCTGCTAGAAGAGCTTGCTGGGCCTTGAGGATTTTTCAAAATACCAGAAACAGTGAATTCTTTTGTAACTTCAACACTTGCTCCAGCAGCTGTTTTAGCTGGAATTTTTATAGTAATTTTCTTACCAACTAATGATTTATAATCTTTATTTAATTCTTTAGCATCACTAGCATAGATTGCGATTTCGCCATCAGCAGGTTTTGAACCGGCAACGTAATCATCATTGATATTTGATTGAGTCCAAGTATCAAGAGTCATTAAACCAGATTTAGATTTATCACTGGCAGTAAGTGTTCCTAAGCCAGAAATTGAATAAGTTGGCTCAACTTTTTTGACGTTATCAACTTTTTTCAATTTTGAAAGATGAGTACTGTCAAGGTTAGTAGCAGCATTTCCAAGTTCTTGTTGCGTTTGTTGGAGTGCTTGCTCATTTCCTAATTTATTATCAGTTGTTGTCCGCTTGAAGATGGTGACCACATTCGGATTGACACTTGAAGTAATGGTGTCATTCATATATTTGGTTGCACCATTTCCTAGTCCTAAGAAAAAGATGACTGAGAACAGGCCGATTGCTGTTCCGATTGCAATTAATAAATTAATTTTCCAAGAGTGAGTAAAGTGTTTAAAGGCTGTTCTAAAAGTATCACGATATGACAACGCTTTTGAGTTCATTCGTTGATGTGATTCAACAGGATAGGGTTCTTTTAGACGTTCGTCACCTGTGATTTGTCCATCGGCCAAACGGATAATTCTTGTACCGTAATCAGCAACTTCTTGTGAGTGAGTAACGACGATTACTGTTTTACCAGATTGAGCAATTTGACGTAAGAGTGCTAAAACTTCTTTCGTGTTTTGTGAGTCAAGAGCACCAGTAGGTTCATCAGCAAGAATAATTTCAGGGTCAGAAGCTAGGGCACGCGCGATTGCGACTCTTTGTTTTTGTCCTCCAGAAAGTTGTGATGGATTTTTCTTACGGTGTTCATAAAGACCAACTTGTTTTGTGAGCTCAATAGCTCTTTCATGACGCTCTTTATCAGATAAGCTTGTCATTTTAAGACTGATTAAAATGTTATCTAATACACTCAAATAGCTAACAAGATTGAAAGATTGGAAGATGAAACCGATAGTATCTCGACGGTAAGCATCCATATCTTTTTCTTTTTTTATTTTTTGAGCAAGGCCGTCAACGATGACATCCCCCTCATATTTACGGTCAAGTCCTCCGATGATATTCATCAGAGTTGACTTACCTCCCCCGGATTCTCCTAGGAGACTGACGAAATCACCACGTTCAAACTCGAGGTTGATTCCTTTGAGGACAGGAAATTCTTCTTTTCCAAGAAAATAGGATTTCCTAATATTTTTTAATTCCAAAACGGCCATAAAGACTCTCTTCCTTTTCTTATAAGTATGTACTTTACATTATAACTTAATTTTCTTAAATAAAAATAAGACCTAAGTCTTATTTTCAAATTTATTGACTACCTAAGCTAACCGTTCAGTAAAAAATCTAAAATATTCATTCCCGTACTCGTTTGTGCTTTGTAGAGTTCTGTATAACCACATTGAGAACAAGAAATAGTAATAAATTTCTTATTTTGAACATCAAAAATCTTTGAAAAATTTCCACCGGTTGCTTGAAGTTGATCTTCTTCAAAATTATGATTGCCACATTTGATACAAGTGTATTGTTGTTGATAACCGTTCATTTTAACTCCTCCTCGTTAGTAAAGTGAAAAATCGCTTGTCTTCTTAATTATTTAAATCCATTATAACTCAAAAAAGTTGATTCTTTTAGTCTTTTGAATCCGCTTCACTATTTAATATATTACTTAAATCTAGAATAATAAATAAAAAAGTGAAATTCAAACCATTATTGAAAAACAATGAAAATAATCTTTGTGATATAATTCTAATTATGGATAGACAAGTTAAAGAAAAACTGCGTATTGCATTAATTTTTGCATTAAATGCAGGTTTTATGGATGGTTTCTCATTCTTTCATTTTAATGACCGTTTTATTGGTGCACAATCAGGGAATGTTATTCAGGCGGGGATTAATATTGCTAAAGGAGATTTTGCTAGGTTTTGGGATTTTGCAATTCCGATTATCTTCTTTATATTAGGAGTAATGACTCGGGGCTTTTATTCTCACTATTTGATGAAACGTCGCCGTTTTGATGCCTCTTATTTGTTATTGGTTCAATGGTTAGGGGTGACAATTTTTGCCTTGGCTTATGGTTTGGGCTTGAAGATTCCTGTTTCCTTTTATGTTGGGATTTTCTCTTACTTTATGGCGATTCAATATGATACTTTTACAAAAGTTCATGGTCGTGCTTACGGAAGTATCTTTATGACAGGTAATATGAAGTCCATGTCGGCAAATCTTGCTCAGTATATCATTACCAAAGATAAACAAAAACTCCGGTCAGTTGGTATATATGCCGCGCTTATCAGTATTTTCTTTGCTGGAGCAGCTATTGCAACACTTGCTGGAAATTGGTTTGGAAGTTGGACAATGATGGGCTCTACTTTCATGATAGGGGCCGTTTATCTAATTGTTCGTTTTGATGAAATATAAAAATCCTCAAATAAGAGGATTTTTTTAAGCGTTAAGATAGGATAATTTTCCCTATTGTATGATTTTCTTCAATGAGTTCATGAGCTTTTTTCACATTCTCAGCGGTAATTGGTCCGAGATTCTGAGTCATTGTACTTTTTAGAACGTCATTATCTAGCCATTCAGAAACTTTATTTAAAATATCATGTTGACTTTGTAAATCAGATGTATTTGAGACGACTTTTGTAAACATCCATTCAAAGTTAAAACGTGCAGATTTATGAGCTAGTTGATCTAAATTAATAGCTTGCCCTGGTTCAACAATATTTGCAATCGAACCTTGTGGCGCAATTAACTCATTTACTGCTGGCATATGTTCAACAACGGCATTTAAAATTGAAATATAATCTACAAACTTAAAGCCAAGTTCATGAACTTGAGGAACCAATTTTTCATGATGATTGACGGTATAATCGGCGCCAAAATTTTTGACCCATTCAATGGCTTGGGGATTTGATGCCGTAGCAATCACTGTCAATCCAGCATTTTTGGCCATTTGGATTGCTACTGAGCCAACACCACCTGCACCATTAATAATGAGGAGTGATTTTCCTTTAGATTTATCAGTCACTTCTAGTTTTTCAAAGAGAAGTTCATAGGCAGTCAAACTTGTTAGAGGCATAGCGACTGCTTTTTCTTTGGTCAAATTTTTGGGAGCAAAACCAACAATTCGTTCATCAACGGCTTGGAATTCAGCATTTGAACCTGAACGAGTAACATCACCGGCCCAAAACACTTTATCCCCAACCTTAAAAAGCTTAGTTTCACTCCCAAGTTCGACGACAGTTCCTAAACCATCCCAACCTAGAATTTTTGGTTCTGCTAAATTTCCTTTAATCCCTTTTCTAACCTTTGTATCAACTGGATTGATTGAGATTGCCTCGACTTTTATCAATAAATCATGGGGTCTTAAGATTGGCTTTTCTATTTCAAAGTCAATAAAATTTTTGCTAGAATCAATAGTTCCAATTGCTTTCATCTCTCTACCTCTCTTATAAGTAAAAGTTTATACCAGTCTGACTCCTAAGTCAATCACTTGAATTTAATATTAAATATTTACATCATGTCATTAAAAATTTCTAAGACCAAAGAAATGACGCTTTGCTACAATGGAATGAGTTAAACTAATAGAATCTAGGTAATTTCATGACAAAAACTTATAAGCATTATCATTTTGACCACGTTGGAAGTTTTCTCCGCCCCCAAACTTTAAAAGAAGCACGTTTGGCTTATTCAGAAGGGCAACTTCCATTAAGTGACTTTAAAAAAATTCAAGAATCTGAAATTAAGAGATTAGTGAAAGAAGAAGTGAACGTTGGCCTTAAAGCGGTGACAGATGGAGAATTTAATCGTTCGTGGTGGCACTTAGATTTCCTCTGGGGGCTTAATGGAGTTGGGACTTATGAACAAGAGGATTCTTATAAATTCCATGGTGCAAAAACAAGAACAACTAATATTGAATTGACTGGTAAAGTAGCTTTTAACCCAGAACATCCCTTTTTTGCGGATTTTAACTATTTAAAAAGTCTTTTACCAGAAGGAGTTGAACCTAAAGTTACTATTCCTTCACCTTCGTTAATTCCAAATCGTGATGGTCGTTCAGACCGTTGGCCAGAATTTTATGGAAGTTGGGAAGAATTCTTAGATGATTTGGCTCAAGCTTATCATGAAACTTTGCTACACTTTTATGAATTGGGTGCGCGTTATATTCAACTGGACGATACGACTTGGGCTTATCTTATTGCCAGATTATTAGATGATCCAGAAAATCATGAAAAGTATGTTAAGATGTGTGAAGACATTGTCTATCTTGTTAATAAACTCTTGAAGGATTTACCTGAGGACTTGAGAGTTTCAACTCATATTTGTCGAGGAAATTTCAAATCAACTTATTTATTTGAGGGTTCTTATGAGCCTGTGGCAAAATACTTAGGTCAGCTTAATTATGATACTTTCTTTTTAGAATACGATGATGCTCGCTCAGGTTCTTTTGCTCCCTTAGCAGAAATTTGGAATCAAAGAAAAGATGTCTTGCTTGTGTTAGGACTTTTCACTTCTAAACATCCAGAACTTGAAAAGTATGAAGACATTAAAGCTCGCTTAGACGAGGCGCTTGAATCGATTCCACTTGAAAATTTGGCACTTTCAACACAATGTGGATTTGCTTCTACAGAAGAAGGAAACGATTTGACTGAGGAAGAAGAATGGGCTAAATTAGCACATATTAAAAAGATTGTGGATAAAATTTGGAAATAAAATAAAAGTGGTGGATTCTACCACTTTTTTTGTTTGTCAGTAAAGATTAAATGGCGCATAAGCTAAATTAGCTTTGCTTTGTTATAATAGACTTAAGCAAAAAATAAAGAAAGCGAGAAAAAAATATGAAATTAACAGCACTAGGTGTTTGGGGCGGATATCCTACGCGCGATGCCGGAACAACCTCTTATCTTTTACAATCAGAATCAGGCTTTAACATGCTTTTAGATTGTGGTTCACGCGCAGTGACAGAACTTGAACATGAATTGCAACCAACTCAACTTGATGCAGTTATTTTGAGTCATTATCATGAAGACCATATTGCAGATTTGGGTGCTCTTCGCCAATATCGTCAGCTTTATCCATTGGGTCAAGATGGTTGGGATGGAATGATGTTGCCTATTTATGGCCATGGGGAAAATGAATATGAATTTTCTAAATTAACTTTGGATAAGGTTTCGGAAGGTCATCTTTATAATGTCGAAAATGGAACAAAAGTTGGTCCTTTTGATATTACTTTTCTAAAAACAGTTCATCCTGTGGTGAATTATGCCATGCGCATTGTTGAACGCAGAACGGGACAAGTTTTGATTTATACTGGAGATACTGGTTATTTTGATGAATTGACTGACTTTGCCAAAGAGGCTGACCTTCTTCTTGCTGATGTTTATTTCTTTAAAGATAAAGCAAAAATGCCTAATCACTTATCATCAATTGAAGCCGGTCAAATTGCTAAGGATGCAAAGGTTAAAAAATTAATTTTGACTCATCTGCCACAATTTGGTGATTTGGATATTTTACTGACAGAAGCAAAAGAAGCAGCGGGGGATGCTGTCATTACTGATTTAGCAGTTCCGCATAAAAAATGGCAACTTTGATAAGCCCTTTTAAAAAGCTAATTTTCCTCATTTCATTTGTCATTTTACTGACAGGAATTTTCTTTGGCTTTGTTAGTATCCAAAATTGTGTGCTTAATTACAATCCACCAAAAACGAAAAGTCAGATTGAACAATTGGTTAAAAAAAGTGCTGACAGTTCTAAAACGAGGTTTGTCAGTGATGATAAGCACTATCAGCGTAATTTATTTGTTTCTGACATTCATGGACGCTTATCTGGCTTGAAAAAAACGCTGACAGAGATTCATTTTAGTAAAAATGACCGGCTTTTTGTCTTGGGAGATAGCATTGATCATGGCCGTTTTGGCTTTGATGTCTTACTTTATTTGTTGAAAACTTTGCCAGATGCTGGTTATCATGTGACAGTCATGATAGGAAATCATGAGCAAATGTGGTCAGAACTTGCAAGTGACGGTAAAACGGATGAAGAGCAACTTTCAAATGCAATTGGAACGATTGATATTTATGAAGGGGCTCCACCAAATGGCTGGCAGTATTCAATTGAAAACTGGAAAAAGCTGTCAGTTACTGACAGACAATTTTTACTGACAGAAATGAATAATAACTTTGGTCAGCCAGAACAGTTGATTGAAAAAATTGGAAATAAGTGGGTGGTACTCTCTCATAGTGCAAAAATGAGCCTTTCTTATGAAAAAGAGAAGACAAAAGATTTGTTTTGGGAACATTTGCCAGGGGATTCTTTTGAACGGCGAAATAGTGTTGCTAAAGCTGTGGGCGTACCAAACACTGATGTTCAGGTCTTTGTTGGTCATGTGAGTGGTTTTTTATTTGGGAAACATCGAAACTATATTTGTTTAGATAATACAATTGTCAATGGGACATTAGAACAATTTGAAGCAGTTCCAGTCAAAATATATTGTCTTGAACAAGAGAAATTTTTAGGATAAATGAATTTTACAGAAGAAGAAAAAGAATTTTTTATGAAGGAAGCACTCAAAGAAGCGCAGAAAGCAGCTGAAAATGAGGAAGTTCCGATTGGAGTTGTCATTGTCAAAGACGGCGAAATTATTGCGCGTGATTTCAATAGGCGAGAGCTTGATGGTCGGGCGACACATCATGCTGAAGTTTGTGCGATTGAAGCGGCAAATCAGGCAGTGGGAAATTGGCGACTTCTTGATTGCGCCCTCTTTGTTACCATTGAACCTTGTGTCATGTGTGCCGGAGCAATTGGGTTAGCGCGGATTCCACAAGTTTACTTTGGAGCGACAAATCCTAAATTTGGAGGAACGGTCAGTCTTTATCAGATTTTAGAAGACAAGCGACTGAATCATCGAGTCCAAGTAGAATCGGGGATTTTAGAAGACGAGTGTGCAAAAATCATGCAAGATTTCTTTAAAAATAGACGAAAAAAATAAATTGTGTTATAATAGTTTTCGGAGCAATAAGTTTCTTACGAAGCGTGTCAGGACCTGACGGTAGCAGCACTAAGTATGGAGCTTATGTGCTCTTTTTTTGTATCAAAAGTTGTCATGATTGAGTTTTTAAATATTTAATTTATAAATTTGATACTATAAAACTTAATTTATTTTATTGCTAAATAAAATAGATTTGGTATAAGAATTTTAAAAGAATAGCATTTACTGCAATTGGAGATCAATAAGAAAGTAAAGAGATTTATCAATTGATTTAAAAATTAAAAGTTTGAGAAGACTCATTTTATTTTTTTAATAAATTTTTGAATACCACTCTTTTCTAATGATATAGTTAGATTTTCTTGACTCCCCTCTACCATATTATCAATCTCATCTTCAGAATATACACAAATTTTTTTTCATTCTTATATTGAATAACATAAACATATTGACGTTAAGTCAAGTTTTTAGAGTAACAAACGTAGAA